>Ga0193717_1000012_pt1 | contig 257909 bp, 248 predicted proteins | sample U2c2metaG_FD_145900 | JGI IMG/M metagenome (GOLD analysis project Ga0193717, IMG submission 145900) | Soil microbial communities from a riparian zone of the East river system, Colorado, United States - U2c2 | ecosystem: Environmental > Terrestrial > Soil > Riparian zone | place: USA: East...
GCGGAATCCCGACACCGGTCATCATGCTGCTGAGTTTGGGTTTGAGTCCGTAGCTTGAAGCCAGGACCGAAGCCGTAATCATGGGCGCCATCGCGGCTTCGGTAATCGAAACGTCGATTGCGGGTCCGGATTGCCTCAGGATAATTTTATACAGCACATAGAAAAATGCCGGCGTAATCATGAGTTTGAAGAATAGCCCGAGCGCAAGGAAACCGAAATGTTTGCTGCGCTTATCGAATTTGAGCTGCATCCCGACCGCGACAAGTGCGATGGGTGTGACGGTATTTCCCAATTTGTGGAAGACCGATTGCCAATTCGGTGTGAAATCAAAACGGAAAACATTCATCACAATGGCGATGAAAAATGCGATGAACGGCGGAAACAGCAGAATTTTCATCGCGATGGCTTTGGGCTGCGGCGACGATTTGGAATATAGTGCGGCGACGATAATTCCGAATGTCGCCATAACCATGAATGAACCCGGCTGGTCGACGATAATGGCGGTTTGCAGGCCTTGCTTCCCGTATAACGCCTCGATTACCGGAAAGCCGACGAAAGAAGTATTTCCGAGTCCGCCCATGATAATCAGGCTGCCGGTGAGTTTTCGCGACCAGCCAAATATTTTCCCTAAGATGGTAAAGAATAAGTACGACAAGGCAAATCCGATCCAGGCGATGCCCAGCGGAAACAGCAACGCGGTGCCGATTTCTATTTTCGGGATGTAAAAAAGGGCGAGCGCCGGAAGCGAAATATGAATCACGAACTGGTTTAAAACGGTAAAACTATTGGCTGGAAATACTTTTACAAATTGCAAAGCCACACCAAGAAACATACAGAGGAAAAGAAGGATGATACTGTCCATAACCGTTTATCGGACAAAAATAGGATAAATTGGCGACAAATGCCGTTTATCGATTTTAACGAAATTTTATTTTTTTATCGATGAACGTATAATTTTTAATCTTATATTTGTAACATAATTTATTACAGTATGATTTCAGGGAAATTTGCCATCACACTTCACATTCTCACTTTGCTTTCGAAATTTCCGGAGGACTTTCTGTCGTCTGAATATATTTCGTCAAGCCTGAATATGAATCCGGTTTTGGTGCGCAAGGAAATCGCCAACCTGAAGAAGAATGATATTGTAGAAAGCAAAGAAGGCAAGAATGGCGGTACACGCCTGTTGAAATCTGCTTCGGAGATTACGCTTAACGATATCTTTAAGATGACTTTTGAGACCGTGACGCTGGGTTATTCTAAAAATGCACCCAATCCGAGTTGTCCTGTCGGCAAACAAATCAATGAGAAATTGGACAACTTATACCAGGACATGAACCTCAAAATCAGCAAACAGCTCAAAGACGTTTCGCTTTTGAACTTTTCAGACACGTTCTGATTTTTTTTATACTAAACTGTAATATTTTTTATTTCGTTAAATTTACAGCTGCAATTCCGCTTTCTGTCGCCTGAAACCTGCCACCTGTTTTCTCAATCTACTTCTTTTCCTTACATTTACTTTTCTAAAACAGCATTGTGGCCAAATCAAACAAATCCGCTTTAAGCGAAAAGGAAGGCGTTAACCAGCCGGAGACGATTAGCAAAACGGCAGCGGAACAGATCATTTCGCTGCGCAGCAAATCGCCTTCGCCGGCAGAATTGGTAACCGGAATCCTATCCGGAAATATCACTGCCTTAAGCCGCGCGATCACTTTGGTCGAAAGCACCAATGCTTCCCATATCAACAAGGCGAATGAAGTGATTAATGCCTGCCTGCCCCATGCAAACCAATCGATCCGTATCGGAATCACGGGCGTTCCAGGCGTTGGGAAAAGTACGTTTATCGAAGCTTTCGGAACACACCTGACGGCTTTGGGAAAGAAGGTTGCCGTACTTGCGGTCGATCCGAGCAGCACCATTTCGCACGGCAGCATTTTGGGCGATAAAACGCGCATGGAAGAGTTGGTGAAAGATAAAAATGCCTTTATCCGCCCGTCTGCCTCGGGCGAAACTTTGGGCGGTGTGGCACGCAAAACCCGTGAAACGATTACACTTTGCGAAGCTGCGGGATTCGATACGATTATTATCGAGACCGTTGGCGTGGGACAAAGCGAAACTGCCGTCCACAGCATGGTCGATTTTTTCCTGCTTTTGAAGATTTCCGGCGCAGGCGATGAATTGCAGGGCATCAAACGCGGGATTATGGAAATGGCCGATGCAATCGTAATCAATAAGGCCGACGGCGATAATGTCCGGAAGGCGAAACTGGCGAAGACAGAATTCGGGCGCGCTTTGCATTTGTTTCCGGCAAAAAAATCGGGCTGGATGCCGACGGTGGAAACTTGCAGTGCTCTCACAAAAGACGGTATCGATGCGGTTTGGAAAACCATTTCAGATTATCTGGAACTTACAAAATCCAACGACTATTTTTCTGCAAAACGCCGCGAACAGAACCAATACTGGATGATGGAAACAATCAATGAGCAACTGAAAAATAATTTCTACAACAATCCTGAAATTAATGCGATCCTTGAAACCAATAAAAAAGCGGTGCAGAATGATGAGATTTCACCGTTTGCAGCCGCCCAAGTTTTATTGAAAAAATATTTTAAACCGTAATTTTTTTCAATGGAAAATCCCGGAAATTTCCCGGGACTTCTCAAAAAACCAACTAAAAACTAACGCAATAGAGTAACATGCCCGACGTAGTCAGCGGTTTGCGACGCTTTACTTACGGTGATGATCTCTATCGTTTTTTTCACACCACTTACCAGAATATTGCCGTACTGATGCACCACCAACTGGTTCATTGGATTTCCGCCAGTGTCGGTCGTTGATATGATCAAATATTTTTGTTGGGCTGGTGGAATTGATAAATCTGCAGTAACATCCGTCAGGTTCAGCTTTTTTAGAATTGCATTCATCGTTTCAGCCGGAATAATCTCTTCAAAGGTTTCCGCCTTTTTCTCTGTAAAAAGCTGCATGGTTTCGTTGGAAATTTCGCCAGACACAACAGTATTAATCACCCTGATGCCATCATTTCCGACCAGTTCAGCCTCCGTTTTGATTACCGTTTCGTCAGTCGATACGATCATAGAAGAAGCACTGCTTTCATCGGTATAACCCGGGCCGTTAATACATCCGCAGAACAGGCCGCCATTTCGGCAGAAGCAATTTGGGATGGTACGCACGCCATGTTCGCCCCAGGTAACCCTCGAATAACCGATTGCTGTTTTGGGTTTATCCTGATCTGTATTTTCCGTCGCTATCGCCTTACCATTTTTTTTGAGCAAGGTAACGTGGCCGGTATAATTACTGGTTCCGCCAATGGCAATAACAATTCCCGCATTCAAACCCAAAGCGTTGTATTTTGTTTCCTTAATGGAAGTCGAGACACTTCCCGACAGCATCTGGTCAATATTGTAATTCCCATCCTGATCGGCCTGCCCTTGCGGCGAAAAAGTGCTGATGGTGTTTTTGATGGTCGGGCCGGAAGTATAATTTCCTTCAATCCACAGTCCGATCCTACCGCTTAGAAAATACTGCAGGCGGATTTTTGGGATGATGGCCAGGCCGCTCGTTTTGGTTTCCGTTTGCTTTAACAGGTCGTAATTGTAAACGGTACTATTGAAATCTGTGGTCTGTTCGGCACCGAATTCCTTTTGGGTAATGCTCAGATAACCCGCTTGTAAAATCGGGCTTATGACAAAATGATTGCCCAAATGGACGCTTAGTTGCGGGCCCGCGCCAGCTTTAAATCCGGCCTGTTTCGGACTTCCTGTCCCTCTTGCGGTTACGTTTGTCGAAGTTTCACCACTGATGTGGAATGGCGACGGGATGGTTTCCAACGGATCTTTATTTCCGGCCATGTATTGTCCGCCTGCGCTGATTCCCAATGAAACATTCGATCCCAACCACAACGGCTTGTAGATTTCGAGATTGATTCCGCCCATATTGCCAAGCGAAACACCATCTTTTACAGGACTTCCCGGGCTTTCATAACCGCCGCCCAGATAAACCAGCATGGCATTTCTTTTTAAAAGTGTGACATGTCCAATCCCGTCTGATTGTGTCGCCTTTGCGGCGCCGTTCTTTTTGAGTAAGGTTACATGCCCGATTCCATTAGTTTGCTGGGCAAATCCAACGCAACCCGACAGCAGCAATAAACCAATTGTTAGTGTATTTCTCATATCGTTATTTTTTAATGACTTTTAGTGTGCGGATATCATTTCCAATGTTGATGATAACACTATAAACACCCGGTTTCCAATTTTGCCCAAGCGCATTGATTTCACTTTCATTGGCAGGAACCATTTTATTTTCCAATTGCAAACCCATGAGATCGTAAACTTTCAATTCAGCTGCTTCATTTCCTTTGTTGTTTAAATCGACACTGAAATGATCCGAAAAAGGATTCGGATAAGCAATTGCCTTAAATAACGAAGGCGTATCGGCAAATGCATCCGGGTTTCCGGTCCGTAAAGCCGGTGAAGTAATCGTACACGCATTTCCCGAAGGTGAAAAACGACCCGTAGTTTCCAATTGGACACATACGCTATAACCCGCATGAAGGCTGTAGCCCGGAACGCTGTTGAAACTGAACCAGTTGTTCGGTGCATTTTGTACAATGGTCGTGGTTTGGCTCGTGAGCAGGTTGGTCACGAGAAACCTGTATTTGGTCACACCGTTTAATCCCGGCGTCGTAACAATATGTACGGCGTTGGAAACTACGACCGCGCCGCAGTTCGCTAAACTGGAAACGGCCGGCGAAGTCACATTGCATATCGGTCCGTAGGCAGAAAAGCCGCCATTGGTTTTAACCGCCACTTCCACACTGTAGGTCGTTCCGTAATTGTAACGTGCCAAACCCTGGAGCGAAAAATAATTATACGGCGGCAGCGTATTTACAATCTGAACCTGGTTAACCCCGGTTGGATCCGTAAGATCGGTAACCCTGAATCGGTAACCCGTAACATAGGCCAGGCTTGCGGTTACCACTGCGGTATTTATTCCGGATAAGGTAGCGCCACACAGTGATGCATTTAGTCCCGGAATTGGCGGAGCGGAAACATTGCACATGCTTCCGAAAGCAGACCAAACGCCATTTTTAAAATATTGGATGCGGATGGCATATGTTGCGCCATAATCAAATGCAGCCATATTTGCCAATGAAAAATTGGGCGCAGTCCGCGGAAAAGTTTGTACAATTCCTGTAGCGATGTTGGTCGCTTCAATATTGTATGAAGTGGCGCCTGCAACGGCATCAATTCCGATTAATGTGGTCATCAAAGGTAAAGTTACGCCGCATTGTGAAGCGCGGACCTGCGTAGTTCCAACCAACGGCTGGTTGAAATTGATCGAGCCCGAAAGCAGGAATCCCGCAAAAGAATCTACAAATCCGACGATCACCCTGATTTTCCAGATACCCGGCGCAGGATTCGCAATCGAATTGGTTATCGTATTGCTCAAAAAATAACTGGCCGGATTGGGAATCGCGGTCAGCGTTGTAACGGTATTGTCAGGCGCTACAAGCTGAAGCGTTTCGAGCACATCGTCATAAGCCACGCTGAAATTACAGCTCAATGTCGGTGAACCCGGAGCCACTATAATGGACCGTTCGAAAGTATAACCGCCTATGGCATTGCCGCCATAAGGGGTAGCCGAAACATTGATCCACCCGGCATTTGTGGTTGCGACAGGCGTTGGCTGCCAGAATGAGGTGTTGTAGCCGCAGGATCGCGCCGGTGTTCCCGGTGCATTCGGACTGTTAGTAATCTGCCAGAAAGGGTCGGATATGCCGACAGGCAATGCATTGGAGGCGTTGTCGATTCCGGTGCTGATGTTAATCGGAAGCGGTTGTGCGTTTGCGCCGAGCCCAATCAGGATCAGGGCAGCGAGCATTTTGATTGTTGTTTTCATTTGTCTTGAAATTTTTGATTCCCTACTCTGGTTTGGCTTTTCGGGTTACGCCGTTCGTCTTGTGATGTAACTGATTTCCAGCTCACTAAAACTATCGGGACAAATCTGCGGACAAATGCTGTGGACGGCAATGGGCAGGAAACTAAAATGAGATGAGGGAAAGGCGGAAAAATTTTCCGTTAAACAACGGATGACAAAATAGCCATAAAACTGTTAAATTATTTTGAATCAAATTGTTCCTTTGTTAAAATTAAATTTTACATTTAAAATCTAAAACCATTTATTATGACAAACAACAACATGTTAAAGGGCGCATTGATTCTTTTGATCTGCTTATTCGGGGTTTATGTATTCCTGTATCCGCCAAACGGGCAGAGCGCCATGGCCGTGAATCCTTCCACCAATGATTCTATTCCGGTTGCCATTGACACCACTTCAATCTGTATGGATTTCAATACCTACAAGCCGAGCACGCTTTCAACCGGACTGGTTTCGGATATGGTGAGCATCTACAGACGAACACAGGGCGATGCGATTGAAAATGCTTCGACGAATCCTGTGACAAACGATGCGCGCTCCATTTGGTTTGACCTCGACACCATTAAAAAATTCATCTACCATATTGAGAAAGGCGTACACCAAAGCAAAGTTTACAATGCCCAAAAGCTTGGGCTTCGGCTGTATTACGCATCCTATCCCGATAAAAGCACCTGGAATAATGATTCTTACAAGGATTTGGCCGGATTGCTGGGCGATCCGATTACCGAACAATATGAAAAGAAACATACGCTCGTGATTCTTCCAACAATCCAGGTTTCAGGTGAAGAATACGATTTCAATCCGTTTGAAGACAACACTTATACCGCCGGTTTGCCTCATTATACCAATGGCGTCCCGGAAAACCAACAACTCACGCCCATCATGGCCATTACGGGTTCGGGAAGCGACAAAGACGCAGCGAAACCGCAATCGACTGCCCGGAACCATGGACAATTGGTTCCTCCTGCAAGCAATCTGGGCACCGCTTTTCACTAATGACCGAATTTCAGCAATGGATAAGCGGACTGCTTTTATGGATGCAACTGCTTTGCGCCGTTACCGCCATATTGACCTTCCGAAAAGTAAGACATACCTATTGGAAATGGTTCGCTTATTATATTGTCCTGATCTTTTTTATTGAGGCTTTCAGCAGATGGGGATTGGAAAATTATCCGAAATCCCGGCAGGTCTATTATGAATTTTTTGGGATTCCGGTTGAGTTCCTTTTCCTTTTCTGGCTATATGGCAAATCGCTGCACCGCAAAAGGCTGTTCTGGATTTTCGTTTCTGTCTACGTGCTCTCCTTTATCCCGCATGAATTTTTTAAGGACAAGGGCGCCATCATGTATTCGATGAATTATACCATCGGTACCTTCTTATTGATGATCCTGGTTTGCCTCGAATTTTACCGGCAGATCCAAACCGAAAACATTCTGCATTTCAGCACCGACAAAATGTTTTATATCAATACCGGTGTCATTTTATTTTATATCGGGACCTTACCGCTTTTTGCTTTTTATGGCCCGCTTTATAAAGACTTTTACGGGATTTGGAGCAATTATTTTACGTTCTTCCTGACCACCAACAACCTTATGTACCTATTATTCACAGCATCATTTATATGGGGAAAGCCGAATACACCATCATCATAATCATCTTTAATGTCTTTTTTATCGTGTTCATCGCCGCAATCATAGTATACATCAGGCAATACAGGATAAAAAAGAAAGAACACATTGCCATGCTCCAAAACCAGAAAACAGAACACCAGAAAGAAATCCTTTCCACCCAACTCGAGATCCAACAGCAGACCATGCAACACATCGGACGTGAAATCCATGACAATATCGGACAGAAACTGACGCTCGCCAGTTTGTATACCCAACAATTGGCATATGAGAACAAAGCACCACAGGTGAACGAAAACATCGAGAATATCGGTAAGATTATCAATGATTCGCTGTCGGAATTGCGGCAGCTTTCGAAATCGCTGACCGACAATACGATTGAAACCCATACGCTTTTCGCGTTGCTGAAATCGGAGTGCATGAAAATTAACGACCTGAAGCAATGCGCCGTCGCCTTTACCAGCAATGCCTATGATACGGTGCTGCCTTACCAGGAAAAAAGCGTGCTGTTCCGCATTGCGCAGGAGTTTTTGCAAAACAGCATCAGGCATTCGGGATGCAGGAACATCACGGTAACACTTGGCCATACCGACGGACAGCTTCGGCTTTTGCTCAGGGACGACGGCAAAGGCTTCGACATCCATGAAGGCAAAAAAGGAATCGGCATCAGCAATATGAAAAAAAGGACAGAAATCATCGGCGGCCATTTCGAACTTGACAGCAACAATAAAGGCACGCGATTAACCATAGAAATACCATTAGCATGACCAATAGCATTGTCATTGTAGACGACCATATCTTAATCTCGAAGGCACTTGGTGCCATCATTTCGAATTTTCCGCAATTTGAAGTTCGCTATGAATGTGAGAACGGCGAAGCGCTGCAACAGAAATTCGCCAACAGGAAAAATATCCCGGATATGGTGCTGCTCGACATCAGCATGCCGGTCATGGATGGTTTTGAAACCGCGGCCTGGCTCAAGGAAAACCATCCCGATGTTTTGATTTTGGCGCTCAGCATGCAGGACGACGAGCAAAGCCTGATTAAGATGATTAAGAATGGCGCGACGGGCTATTTGCTCAAAAATGCGCATCCGGCGGAACTTGAAAAAGCCCTGAATGCGATGGTGCAAAATGGGTTTTATTATCCCGACTGGGCTGCGGGAAAAGTTTTCGCGAACCTCAGGGCAGAAAATCCAGAGAATGGGAAATCGTTGATTACGGCCAGGGAAAAGGAATTCCTCAAATATTCCGTAACCGAAATGACCTATAAAGAAATCTCAGAAAAAATGTTCTGCAGTCCAAGAACGGTCGAAAGTTACCGCGACAGCCTGTTTGAAAAACTCGGGCTCAAGACGCGCGTCGGCCTTGCGGTGTATGCGATGCGCAATGGTCTGGACTGATTTTAAGGCGACCTCTGCCTTAGCCCTGATAGAAGTGGAAATCCTTTTACCGTCAGTTCGAGTGCGCTTGCAAAGCGCGTATCGAGAACACGGTAAAAGATTGCAACGGATAGCAGGAAATAGCTCCTGAGATTGCCGCGCTGCGCTCGCAATGACTCGGTAATTCAATAAATTTATTCCTCGTATCGCTGCACTTCGCGGTCGTAAAAATCGTTGGCTTCTACAATTAAGGCTTCCATGACCTGGTTGAGTTCGCCTTCGTCAAGATCTTCGGCCTCTTCCATAAATTCGACTTCGTCATCTTTGAGATTGATGATGAACCTTGGGTAGTCGAGGTGGATGATAAAGATATCCTCAGGGAAATCGGTATTGTCGCCGAGTAAAAATTTTGGTAATTCCATTTGAGACGTTAGTTTTGGGATGTTAGATTTGAGGCTCCGGAAGCATTTCAAATGCTGCTTTTTCCTGTTCCAACATGAATTTTTTTGTTAGATAATTAAAGCGAAGATACAAAAATATTGCGGCAGCTGTGAGTCCGGCCAAAAGTCCGATCCACACACCTGTGGCTTTTAATTCCGTAAACACGCCCAGATAAAATGAGATCGGGAAACCGACGACCCAATAGGCGACGAAGGTAATATACATCGGGATCTTCACGTCCTGCAATCCGCGCAAAGCACCCAGAACCACCACCTGAATCCCATCTGAAATCTGGAAAACGGCAGCAACGAGCAGTAATTTTGCAGCAATTGCAATCACTTCATTATTGTCTAAAGCCTGCATCTCATTGTCCATATTGAGGAAAAAGTGCGGCAGATAATTGTGGAAAACCACGAAGCACACTGCAAAGACGATCTCGATGAGAATGGCCAGCAGGAAAATGGAACGCGCCACAACCACCAGATTCTTATAATCATTGAGCCCTTTCTGGTTGCTCACGCGGATCATCGCCGTGACGCTGAGTCCCATCGCAAACATAAAAGTAATGGTGGCAAGGCTCAGGGCGATTTCGTTTGCCGCCTGACTGGTTTTCCCGATGGTGCCGCAAAGCCAGACCGCCGAGGTGAACAGCGCGACCTCAAACAGCATCTGCATGGAAGAAGGCAATCCGAGGTTGACGATCTTGCGGATCGTTGTTTTTTTGATTTCGGCAAAAGTGAATTCGTGGAAATACGCTTTCAGCTTCTTGTTGTTCGATAAGATGAGGTGCATGAAAACGACCATAGCTATACGCGAGATTACCGTTCCGATTCCGGCACCGGTGACGCCAAGTTTGGGAAAAATCCATACACCGTAAATCAGCGCATAGTTAATCGGAATGTGGATGATATTCGACATGACAATCGCGTACATCGAATATTTGGTCATTGAAAGTCCGTCTGCAAATTGCTTATATCCCTGGTAAATCACCATCGGAATCAGCGAAAATGCAGCCCATCCCAAGTACGGCAACGCCAAAACGATCACTTCCTGCGGCTGGCCCATTAGCGACAGCAGCGGCTTGCAGAAAAAAACAAGGATGAAAAGCGAAATCCCTAAAACCGTGCACAGGAACAGTCCGTTGTGAAAGGCCGAGCGCACTTTTGGCAGGTCTTTCTCGGCATCGCCTTCGGCAACGATCGGCGTAATGGCGGTTGAAAATCCGATCCCGATAGACATCGCGATAAAGATAAAACTGTTACCCAGTGAAACTGCGGCGAGTTCAGCCGAGCCGAGTTTTCCAACCATCAGCTTGTCGACAATCCCGATCAGGGTATGGCCGAGCATTCCCAAGATGACCGGATAGGCCAGTTTGAGATTATAGGAAAACTCTTTAGTGTATTGGGAAAGGTTCACTGCTTTTTATTTTGGCGCAAAGGTAGCCAGTTGGTTAGGAATTACCACATGGGTTTTTAAAGATTTCGATGGAGGAATGCTTAAAAACGTTAAAAACTGTTAAATAAAAAATCAAGCCGGGATAAAAACGCAAAAAAGCCATACCCTTTTTGGACAGATGCGCGATGTGTTCAAAACCTTTAAATCCAATACATTAATCTCAAAATAACTGTTAAATGGCAGGCTGTTTTGCATCCAAAAATAAAATGATGCAACAAAACCTGCGAATTATATAACCGTTACGAAAATCGCTCCCAATATATTTACACTGTTAATTCATGAAAATACCCAATTTTAGATCATATGCCTTTCAAATCTTACTAATCATTAAAATCAATTATCATGGAAACTACAAAATTCAAAGGCCTATTGTTACTCACGGCCCTGTTTTTCTCGGGAACCTTTGCAAACGCACAGGGAAGTACGACAACAACGACTACCAGTACGACAACAAGTACGGTGACAGAACCAAATTACGATCAGGGATTCCGTCTTGGGTTTGGTTTGAACGGCGGGTATATGCTCGACGAAAACTCAATTGGGAATAATGACGACGCATTCAGCGGATTGGCATTAGGGGTAGACGCCAGGTTGCAATACGACCTTTCCAAAAGACTGTCGGTGACACTGACCACGGGTTACAACCATTTCTTTATTGAAGATGACATCAAAGACATTCCGTTTGCCAATTTCAAAGACGTCGGTATGATTCCGGTTAAAGCGGGTTTCAAAGCATTTTTCTGGGAAGACCAGTTTTACGGATTGGCCGAAGCCGGCGCCGGATTTGTGGTGACCAAAAACAGCCCGGTAAGTGACGACACTTCACTGATCCTATCCCCTGGAATCGGCTGGGCGAGCAAATACATCGACTTAAGCGTTCGTTATGAACACTATTCAGAATTTAAAACCGGACAGGTTGCATTGCGACTTGCCTATGGTTTCAGACTCTAAACTAAACCAAAAATTCTACGCCAAAATCCTCAAGCCTGACCGCAAATTGCAGTCAGGCTTTTTATTTTTCTTCTGCCAGCTGTTGTTTGTATCTGGCGATGTTTGCCTTAATATCGTCGTCGAGTTCCGGCTCTTCAATATCCTTGTAGCCCTGAAGTTCCTCAAGGATAATTTTAGCGACAATGCACCTTGCGGCTTCCTTGTCGTCGGCAGGAACCACAAACCATGGCGCATGTTCTTTTGAGGTGTTGTTGATGGCATCCTCATAACATTCCTGGTATCTTTCCCAATATTCCCTTTCCTTCAGATCGCCGGGCGAAAATTTCCAGTTGTGTTTTGCCTCCTCGAGTCGGCGCAGCAATCGCTGGCGCTGTTCCTCTTTGCCCAGGTGCAGGAAAAATTTGAGTATGATGGTGCCGTTCTCCGAGATGTGCTTTTCAAAGTTATTGATCTGTTCATAACGCTTTTTCCAAAAATCATCCTTGATGTCGCCAACTTCGGCAATTCCCGGAAGGTTTTCATTCAGTATGTATTCGGGATGTACGCGCGTTACCAGTACATTTTCGTAATGCGTCCGGTTAAAAACCGCAAAATGCCCTTTTTCAGGAAGTGCCACATAATGCCGCCAAAGGTAATCGTGCTCCAATTCGGTCGAATTCGGTGTCTTGAAACTATATACCGCGACGCCGCGCACATTAAATTCCTTAAAGACTTCCCGAATCAGGCTGTCTTTCCCCGAAGTATCCATGCCTTGCAAACAAATCAGTACGCTGTATCGGTTGTATGCATACATCGTATCCTGGATTTTGCTTATTTTTTTGCCGATGTCCGACAGCTTTTCCTCCAATTCATCCTTATCCGCATCTAAATCACAAAGCGTCGGCATTTTAGAAAGTGTGATCTTTTCGGTAACCTTAAAATCCCCCGTGTTAATTGTATCCATAAATTTCGGTTTGCATACGTAAATATAAACTAAATTTGCTTTTCATTTGCTGTCATTGCGAACGTAGTGACGCAATCAGGAGCTGGTCCGGCTGTCCGCTGTATCTTTTTTTGTTGGGACTTTTATCGTCCTGCACGAAAAAATCGCAAAACAAAAAAAGGATGCCGCTTCCATCCGGGCTAAAAATCACACTTCCATATGAACAAGTTTTCTCTTGAACTGCTTTTCCAGATTATCGGCATCGGGTCGGCTTCCGGACTGATCCATAAAGACAACACACTGCTTGTTATCGGCGACAACAGCGGCTTCCTTTACGAATACAACATCGAAAGCACCGACCTCAACCACCACGCGCTCATCGAAAACCCATCCGCCAATATCCCAAAAAAGCTGAAACCCGATTTCGAGGCGATCGCTTCGGATGAAAACCATGTCTATGTTTTCGGTTCGGGTTCTACGGAAAATCGCAATAAGATGGTGACGCTCGACCGCAATTCCAAAAAAATCATTTCCACTTCCGACCTCACGAATCTTTACCTTTCGATGCAGGGTTTCGGTAACATCAAACCCGAAGATTTCAACATCGAAGGCGTAGTCTTTACGGACGGCACCTGGTATTTCTTCCAGCGCGGCAATGGCGGAACCGGAAAGAATGGTGTCTTTACCGTCCAATCTAAAAACCTTGAAGAGGATTTCACAATCCTTTATAACGAATACAAACTGCCGAAGATCAAAGGCGTCCAGGCCAGTTTCACTGATGCGGTGCTCGTTGGCGGTGATATTTATTTTCTCGCAGCAGCCGAAAACACGACTTCCACTTATGACGACGGTGAAGTGCTGGGCAGTTTAATTGGGAAGATCAATCCCGGGAAAATGAAAATCGGGAAAACAAAAGTCATCTCGGAAACCCAAAAATTCGAAGGAATCACGCTGTTCTCACAAACAAAAGACCAGCTTACTTTCCTGCTCTGCGAAGACAATGACACGGATAAACTCGAATCGGGAATCTATAAATTGACATTGGAATTATAGGTGAAAAAATCTGCGCAATTATTTTCAATTTTATAACATAATTTCTACAAATAATATTAGATTTGAGGACAAACAATACAAAAAACCCACCCTCATGATTAAAAAACTACTTTTTCTGCTATTCATGGCGACTCTCAGCAGTCATGCCCAGAACAATTACCTCGATTTTGACGGTATCGATGATAATGTCGAACTCCCCGATTCGGCTAACATGCTTGCAAACGCCGGCAACATTACGCTTTCCTGCAAAGTCTATCCAAAAAAGATGTCGTTCGGTTTTCCTGATTTCGACGGAATTTTGGGTTACCGCAACGAATCCAATTTCGATTTTTACCTGATCCAATTGTCGAGCACCGATGTCGAGGCACGTTTCCGGAATTCAAGCGGAGCCGCTTACACGATCACCTATACCGGATTGGTTTTGAACCAGTGGACGCAGTTTTTTCTGGTCTTTAACGGAACAAACGGTACGCTCAAATTATACAACGGCAACACCGAAGTCGGGTCTGTCGATGCCGAAGGCACTGTCCCTGCAAGCAGCACCGGAACCTTGAAAATCGGCCTTATAACCTATCAGGATTTCAATTGGTACCACGACGGTTACATCGATGAAGTGAGTTTGTGGGACAAAGCATTGACGCCCGCTGAAATAGGCACTATCGTAAGCAACGGGGAGGTTTTGACTCCGGCAAACGAACCGAATCTAAAGGGATATTTCAAATTCAATCAGGGAATCGCCTATGGCGCCAATGGCGGGCAAACCATTTTGTATGATACTGTAGGCGTAAATAATGGCTATCTGTATAATTTTAACCTGCTTGGAAACAGTTCCAACTGGGGCGGCGTTGAGCCGTTGAAAGTTTCCCGTTTCAATAAGGATGAGCTGGGAATTTATCCGAATCCGGCAACCGATTTTGTATCGATTTCGGGACTCCGGGAAAATGCCGCTGTGAAAATCCTCGATATGGCCGGAAGAATTGTTGTGGCCGAATCCGTTTCTAAAAATGATTCGAAGATCGACGTGAGTTATCTCGACTCCGGAATGTATCTCATGGTAATCAACAATTCCGAATCTGTAAAGTTTGTGAAAAAATAAACACGCTTTGGTTTGCGATTGCATTTTGGCAAAAAGGTTCATCAGGTTATTTCGATAGCTTAATGAACCTTTTTCTTAACGGTTAAACCAAAAATTATTTCTCGATTTCCCGCAGGCTTTCCATTTTCTTATGTGCCAGGAATCCTTTGATGTCTTCAAAATGTTCCTTCACACGTTTGTTGCCGAATTCGAAAACCTTTTCCGCCAATCCATCAAGGAAATCACGGTCGTGGGAAACGAGAATCAACGTTCCGTCAAAATCCTTGAGGGCATCTTTGATGATGTCTTTGGTTTTCATGTCAAGGTGGTTGGAAGGTTCATCGAGAATCAGCAGATTGACCGGTTCCAACAATAATTTAATCATTGCCAGACGCGTTTTTTCTCCACCCGAAAGCACTTTCACTTTCTTCGTCACATCGTCGCCATGAAACATGAATGCGCCTAAAATATCCTTGATTTTGGTGCGCACATCACCAACGGCAATGTCATCTATGGTAGAAAATATGGTTCCGTTTTCGTCCAGTAACGACGCCTGGTTCTGTGCAAAATAGCCGATTTGCGAATTGTGGCCGATTTCAACAGAGCCGCCATTGATTTCGATTTCCTTCATGATGGCTTTGATCATGGTCGATTTTCCTTCGCCATTTTTTCCGACGAATGCCACTTTATCGCCACGTTCAATGACGATATTGGCATCTTTGAAAATCAAGTGGTCGCCGTAGGATTTTTCAAGATCCTTCACGACTACGGGATATTGCCCGGAACGGATCGCGGGTGGGAATTTGAGTTTTAAGGCCGAAGTGTCGATTTCGTCAATTTCGACCGGGACAATTTTTTCGAGCATTTTTACACGCGACTGCACCGATAAGGTTTTGGAGAACGTGCCTTTAAAACGGTCAATGAATTCCTGGTTGTCGGCAATCATTTTCTGCTGTTCGTCGTAGGCTTTCTGCTGGTGGATCCTCCGGTCTTTTCGCAATTCTAAATAATGGGAATATTTTGCTTTGTAATCGTAGATGCGGCCCATCGTCACCTCGATCGTACGGTTTGTAATATTGTCTACGAAAGCGCGGTCATGCGAAATCACGACTACGGCTTTGGCACTGTTGATCAGGAAATCCTCGAGCCATTGGATGCTTTCGATATCCATGTGGTTGGTTGGCTCATCGAGCAAAATCAAATCCGGTTTCTGCAAAAGGATTTTCGCCAGTTCGATGCGCATTCTCCAGCCGCCCGAAAATTCGGATGTCGGCCTTGCGAAGTCTTCGCGTTCGAAACCGAGTCCGGTCAGGATTTTCTCCACTTCGGCCTCATAATTCACTTCTTCAATGGCGTAGAATTTTTCGCTTAAGTCGGAAACGCGCTCAATCAGTTTCATATAATCGTCGCTTTCATAATCGGTCCGGATCGTGAGCTGCTCATTGATCTCATCAATCTCAGCCTTCATTTTGAAAATACTTCCGAAAGCCTTCGATGCTTCCTCAAAAACCGTCGATCCGTCCTGAGTAAGCAAGTGCTGCGGCAGGTAAGCGATGACAGCGTCTTTGGGCGCAGAGATGTTTCCGGTTGATGGTTTGCTCTGCCCAGCGATAATCTTAAGCAGCGTCGATTTTCCGGCGCCGTTTTTCCCCATGAGGGCAATCTTGTCGTTTTCGTTGATAGCAAAGGATACGTCGCTGAAAAGCGTTGTACCGCCGAATTGGACTGATATGTCGTTAACTGTGATCATTTTGATGTATAGAATTGGTTGTTTCGCTTATCGCTGGATTTTGAAAGGTGCAAAGATAGTCAGATTGTTATAAAGTTCCCATTTGGAATTCTTCAAAAAAAATCAGGCATTTTGCGGCATTTATAATTTCATTACATCCGATTGCCTATATTTGGAACAAACAAACAATTATGAAAAAAACATTACTCGGACTCTTGCTATTCTGGATCTCTGCATCCAATGCACAAGTCATTTTTGAAAAAGGATATTTTATTGGAAATGATAAAACCCGGACCGAGTGCTATATTAAAAATGAAGATTGGCGAAACAATCCTTCCGAATTCGAATACAAACTCGCATTGGCAGATAACGATTCAAAAAGACAGTACCGCTCGGGCGTAGAAGAATTCGGAATTGACAATGTGAGCAGGTACAAACGATTCAAAGTGAAGATGGAACGTTCAGCGGATGATGTCAATAATCTTACAAAAAGCGGCAGTGCGAATTGGAAAGAAGAAACGGTCTTCTTAAAAACTGTGGTCAGCGGAAATGCCACGCTTTATGAGTTCGTCGATGAAAACATTACCAAATATTTTTATGAAACCGGCAGTATTCCAATTGAGCAGCTTGTTTATATAAAATACCTTTCCAACCAGAAAAATACTTCCGGTTCGAGCACTTTCGATGAAAGTATCAAAGAGAATAACCAATTCAGACAACAATTGCTAAATGCATTAAAATGTAATTCTCTATCCGAAAATGATTTTAAAAACCTCCAGTATAAAAAAAATCAGCTGGTAAGCGTTTTTGTAAAATACAATCAATGTAGCGGAAGCACAACTACCAGCAAATCGAGCCAAAATTTTCAGGATGCTACTAAACGAAAATCATTCGCATTGCGGTTTACGCCGGGAATATTCAGTTCAAATATCTCAGTTTCTGATCCTGATACCGCCTACAATGCAAGTACAGATCTGCATGCGGCGGTTTTTAAAATCGGGGTCGAATTTGAATATTTGCTGCCTTTCAACAAAAACGCCTGGAGTATTTTCCTGAACCCTGCGTATCAAAATGTTAGCGCCGAAAACAACTATACAAAGAGCGACGGGCTCGGATTGGGGCAAAACGCCACGACGTATAACGCCAAATTAACTTATTCCTCTATTGAGATCCCAATCGGGTTCAGGCATTATTTTTATCTTAATCCATCATCAAAAATATTTGTGAATGCTGCTTACGTCATTGATATTTCCAATGCAAAATCCAAACTGGAAATTACGAACGCAGAAGATGTCAATGGGAACAAGTTGCTCGAAGTCAACTCTCGGAATAACTTTGCTTTTGGCTTGGGATTCAGCTACAAACGATTCGGCATTGAGATCCGTACCAATACCGGCAGGGAGTTATTGGGCAATTACATTTCGTGGTCAGCGAAGTATAGTGCGACCGGAGCAATTTTAAGTTACCAGTTTTTATAACTTTTCACAACAAAAACTGTCGTTGAATACGGCAGTTTTTGTTTAAAAACAGGTGCCGGATGAAAAGAATCCCAAACGGCTTCCCGCTGCAAATAATCCTAAAAAACGGCAGGCTTTTGACACTTTTCCCCTTTTAATTTTATATGTTTGCGCAGAATAAATCCACTGCAGTGTAATGATTTCAAAATTATCCATCATCATTCCGGCCTTCGACGAAGAAAAAACGATCCATCTCATTCTGGATAAAGTCAAGGACGTCGTGCTCATGAACAACCTCACCAAAGAAGTCATCATTATTGATGATTGCTCGCGTGACCAAACCTATAAAAGAATCCAGGAATACCAGTTAGCTACGCCCGAACTCAACATCCAGCTGTTTCGCCATGAAAAGAACAAAGGAAAAGGCGCGGCATTGCATACGGGCATTAAGGAAGCGACCGGGGACATTATTGTGATACAGGACGCCGATCTGGAATATGATCCTGAGGAATACAACATCCTTTTAAAACCAATACTGAACAACCACGCCGATGTGGTTTACGGAAGCCGTTTCATGGGTGGAAACCCACACCGCATCTTGTTTTTCTGGCATACGATTGGGAATAAATTCCTGACTTTCCTGAGCAATATGATGAACAATTTCAACCTGACCGATATGGAAACCTGCTACAAGATGTTTCGCGCAGACATTATCAAAGGCATCACTTTCCGCGAAAACAGGTTTGGCTTTGAGCCGGAAGTAACCGCCAAGATTTCCAAAATCAAAGGCATCCGGTTGTATGAGGTAGGCATCAGTTATTATGGAAGAACTTTCGAGGAAGGAAAAAAAATCAGCTGGAAAGATGGATTCAAAGCGATCTACTGCATCTTCAGATACGCATAAATTCCTGCTTGCGATTGTTCTTTGCGGAATAATCCTCAGGTTTGTGCAGCAATTCATTTATCCTGTCTTCAATGTCGACGAGGTGGAACTCGGCAGGAATATCACCGACCGGAATTTTGCGCAACTGCTGTTTCCGTTGCAATCGTACCAAAGCTGTCCGCCTTTATATTTGCTGTTGCAGAAAACAATCATTACAATTTTTCCGGTTCCGGTTTGGGTCGGACTCAAGCTGTTCAGCTTCCTCATCTCAATCGTGACCTCGCTGCTGTTTTACAGAATCGTAGTGAGAAATTATACTTTTTTAGTGGCCGTCATGCTGATGGTCATGTTTACTTTCAATCCGTTTATCGCTTATAATATGCTCACGCTTAAGCAGTATTCTATCGATTTGTTTGGGATTCTGCTGCTGGTTAATTTCTACAGGAATCTTTCATTCCAAAAACACATCGCGCTGTTTTTTATGGTTTGGTGCTTATTTTCAAACGCGGGACTTTTCGGTTGTGCGGGCTATTTGCTGTATTTGTTCACTTTGGAAAAAGACCGTTTCCGGATTTCGGTTTTATGGCATTTCATTCGCAAAAACATATTGACATTCCTTGCGCCTTTGCCTTACCTTATTTATTTCCATTGGTTTATGCAGCAGGAAGGCGCGCTGGAGCTCAAGGCTTTTATGCAGGAATACTGGGCAACTTCATTCATTCCGCTCAATGCAGGAATTTTCAAATACACCTTTTATCTCATCCATAGTTTTTGTGTGTTCCTTTTGGATGCTGTCCTGCCCGTAGGGGCTTTGCTGCTGGGGATTTTTGTATACGGATGCTACTGCTATCTGACAAAAAAAGCAGAAATCAAGAAAGGAATCTCCCTGCTTTTATTCATTATAGCAATCCATCTTGTTCTGAATCTGATTCATCTGTATCCAATTTCAGACCGCCTGTTCCTGTATATGGCGCCATTTTTCTTATTCGTTTTGGGATTGGGATTACAGGAAATCATTGGATTTAAGTTTGGGAAAATAATACTTTCGTTATTGATCCTGGCGACAATTACTTCATACGCCTTTTATTCGGTCGAAAGGGATAATAATGTGGTTTCGGTTTACCGGAATCTGACGAAAATTGAAGGTCTTCACTCAATTTATGCTTCTGAGAAAGCGATTTTCAAAATATCGGCTTTTGATGATCTGACAGAAAATTATTTCGCCCCAAAACAACCATTGCAGCTCATCCCGATTGATGCGAAACTTGACAAGGCGGATTATCTCGTTACCCGGATCACCCACAAATTTGGCCCGGATAAGATTTCTGATGAAGTTCCGGAAATTACAAAGTTGATCCACGAAAAAAAGATCATACTGCATTTCAAAACCGACGGCTATAACATCTATAAAGTCAATAAATAGTATTTGCTTTTAGGAATGCGCCAGCAAATATTCTTCTTTGGTCATTTCGTACCAGGCCACGTCTTCCTCTTTATACTTGAAAAGATTAAGGAACCTGAATCCGAGTTTTTCAATCACATTGCGTGAACCCGCATTGCCTATATCAGCGCAGATACAGATGGTTTCCAGTTTCATTTCATTGAATCCGAAATCAAGGAAAGCCTTCGCCGATTCGGTCGCATAGCCTTTGCCCCAGTGCTTTTGTATGAACCGGTAACCGAGGTCGTAAAACTCTTCGCGCTCATTCCTGTTGCGTTCCAGTTTCAACCCGGACCAGCCGATGAATTCGTTGGTTTCTTTCAGGATCACCGCCCAACGGCCAATCCCGTTATCGGTGTATTGTTTGCGGATATTGGCGATCATTTCGCGGCTTTGTGCAATATCGGTCAGCGGATTGTTGCCCAGATAGCGGTGCACTTCGGGATCGGAATCGAGTTCAAACATGCCCGCAGCATCGGTCGGAAGCAATTCGCGCATCAGCAGCCTTTCGGTTTCAATGGCGGTTTTCATAACTTATTTTTGCTAAATACTCATCCTGAATTCTTCGATAATCGGACTGGCTTTCCCGTAATATACTTCTTGTATGAAAAGCTCCACGGCAAGATCGGAATTCCCGAATCCGCCAAGCCGGGCCGACTGGATGTTGTCTTTTGCAACGACATCGATTCCGATCGCCTCAATTTTTTCCTTCAATGCCATGGCGAGTATTTCGCTTCCCGAAAATATTTTCATCAGTCCCATTTGTCTTATTTTTTAATTAATTTTTCATTTTTTACAGCGATCGAATCAAGGATAACTTTCAATTTTAAAAGGTATTCCTGATTGTCGTTCATACCACCATGTCCCTGCCCTTCGAGCTTAAAAAAACGATCCGAGGGTTTTAAAAGTTTGCTCAGCCTCACCGAATTCTCAAACGGAATCACCTGGTCTGCATTGCCATGGAAAATAAAAACCGGCGCTTTTATCCTCTGAATAAAGTCATGCGTCTCAAAACTGAATTTTTTGATGAAATCAGGAACAAGTGGCATCCTCGAATCGGCCAATTCCGTCAGGCTGAAATAAGGTGCCTGCAAAACCAATGCGGCCGGTTTGTTTTCGGAAGCCAGGAAAGCTGCCGGCCCGGTTCCGATTGAATAGCCGATTATGACAATCTGTCTTTCCTCATAACGATTCCCCATCATTTTATAAGCGGCCGAAATGTCTTTGTAAAATTGCACCTCATTCTCAATCTCGCCTTCGCTTTTTCCAAAACCGCGGTAATCGAGGATAAAGACATCGTAACCCAAAGACGTGTACTTTGTCGCAATATCGCCCCAGGTATCCAAAGCACCAGCGTTTCCGTGAAGGTAAAAAACGAGCCCTTTCGGATTTTCGGCTTTAAAAAGCAATCCATGCAGTTTTTTATTGTCGAATGACGGAATGCTGATTTCCTCAAATTTTTGCTGATAATTAAACTTGTAATTATTGGGCAATTTCGTCGCCTGAAAAATCATATCCGCCTGGTTGAAATAGATATACGAAAGGAACACCAGGTACAAAACCCCGAAAAAGCCCGAAAGCGACATGACTATAAACCTGATGGCGCGCATAACTATTCGTCGTCGGCTTCGAAAAAAAGCGGTTCGATCATAATCTTATCCGCCAAGGCCTCAACCCTTTCGGTGGCTTTTTCGGTAAAGAAAAGCCGTTGCGTTTTCTCGATGCTGTTAGACAACCGCTGCACCACGGCATCCATGCGGTTCCTGAATAAAATATCGGCATCGTCTACGATAAACATCTTGATGGTGTTGATATTGAAACCCGCCGTCGCAAATATATTGTTCACTTTACCCGGTGTCCCGATTAAAACGTCGAGTCCGAGCGAAATGTGGTTTTTGTCAAAATCGACATCGCCTTTTTCGTGTACGCCATAAACGCGCAGGTCGGTATAATTGCCGTAGGTTTTGAAGAGCGACACCATTTCAAGCACTTTGTCTTTGTCTTCCACGAGTATTAAGGCACGCGTGCTTTCGCCGATTTCCTTCTCCAGTTTTTGGATCACATTGATGACGATTGTGGTCGTTTTTCCGGAACCGGCTTTTGAAATCACGACACAATCGGCGCCGCTTTTTATGGATGAGAAAGTCTCCGATTGCAATTCGTTGGCATCTGTGAGTCCGTTTTCGATGAGCGCCTGCTGCAGGTTTGGGTTTATTTTTTTTAAGTTCATTGTTTTGGATTGTTACGCAAAGATACGTCAATGAACCACAGCCATCCGCAAAGTAGGATTAAAATCTCTGCGTAACTTCGCGCTGCTCTGTGGTAAAATTTATTTGCTTGCGAAAAGTTTCACATCGCTTTCCGAAATCTCATTTCCGCCAAGGATAATCAATCTTTCGACAACATTGCGCAGTTCGCGGATGTTCCCGGTCCAATCGTATTCTTTTAAAAGTTCGATGGCTTCCGCCGAAAAAGATTTTGGTGCGTTGCCCTGTTCCTGTGCAATCTTTACAGCGAAATGCTCAATCAACAACGGAATGTCATCGCGGCGTTCGTTGAGCGACGGCACTTTTACCAGGATTACCGCGAGTCTGTGGTACAAATCCTCACGGAAACGGCCTTCGGCGATTTCGACTTTGAGGTCTTTATTGGTTGCGGCAACGACGCGAACATCGACCTTGATTTCTTTTTCATCGCCCACACGGGAGATCTTGCTTTCCTGAAGCGCACGCAACACTTTGGCCTGCGCCGAAAGGCTCATATCGCCGATTTCGTCAAGGAAAATCGTGCCCTTGTCTGCCGCCTCGAATTTCCCGGCGCGGTCTTTTACGGCCGATGTAAAGGCGCCTTTGACGTGCCCGAACAATTCGCTTTCGATAAGTTCTGAAGGAATTGCGGCACAGTTCACCTCGATCAGTGGCGCATTGGCGCGTTCGCTTTTTTCGTGCAGCCAGTGTGCGACGAGTTCTTTTCCGGTACCGTTTGGACCCGTTACGAGTACGCGTGCATCGGTTTTGGCGACTTTCTCGATAATTTCCTTGATGTGGTTGATGGCGTCGCTTTCTCCGATCATCTCGTAGTGCTTGCTGACTTTCTTCTTGAGGATTTTATTTTCGACCACGAGCTGTTTCTTGTCGAGTGCGTTGCGGACGGTATTCAATAACCGGTTCAGATCCGGTGGTTTTGAGATGTAATCGAATGCGCCCAAACGCATGGTCTGGATGGCCGTTTCCATATCGCCGTGGCCGGAAATCATGACCATCGGGATTTCGGGTTTGATTTTTTTTACCGCTTCGAGGAGTTCGACGCCGTCCATTTTGGGCATCTTGATGTCGCAGAGCACGAGATCGTAGTCGGTGTTCTTGATTTTCTCGAATCCCGAGATGCCATCTTCGGCATCCTCGACGATATAAGTGTCACTTTCTTCGGAGAGGATTTTGGTGAGCACGCGGCGGATCGCGGCTTCGTCTTCTATGATGAGTATTTTGGGCATGGGCTGAGTGGCTTGGTTGCTGAGTAACTGAATGGCTAAGTTAGTCAGAAGTTGGGGAAATTTGGTTGGATTTATATTTTGATTGGGAAATTTTGAATTGGAAACGGGTGCCTAGCCCCGATTGCAGCGGAAATCCTTTTTTTGCCTTCACGAAAACCCCTCGACTGCGCTCGGGATGACAAGGCAAAAAAGATTGCAGCGGAAAGCGGGAAACAGCTCCTGAGATTGCTTCGTTATGCTCGCAATGACGACTACACTCAGGCGCTCAGTTACCCGGCGGCCCAGGCATTTCTCTTAATATTTCAGCCACTTGAAAATTTCCTTCCACGATGGTTTCTTGCCGTACATTAAAATTCCGACGCGGTAGATTTTTGCGGCAAACCACACTACACCGAAGAAAGTGCCGAACAAAATAGCAATGGAAAGTGCCAACTGCCACCACGGCACGCCGAACGGAATCCGCATGAGCATGACGATTGGCGAGGTAAGCGGCACCATCGAAAATACGGTGGCGACCGTTCCGTGCGGATCGTTGATGACGGTGAAAATGCCGATGTAAACTCCAAGCACTAAGGGCATGATGATCGGAAGGAGGAATTGCTGCGAATCGGTTTCGTTGTCGACTGCGGCTCCAATTGCGGCGTAAAACGAGCTGTACAGGAAATAGCCGCCGACGAAATAGACGATAAAGCAAACCACGAGCAGCATCAACGGAAGGTCGCGGATCTGTGCGAACAAGGTTGGGATATTGCCCATCTGGTTTTGTGCCGCCGCCATCATTTCGGGCGACATGTTGGCCGTTGGCCCGGTGTTTAGTCCGAAGACTGCCGATCCGATGAACATGAGTACGATTCCGATTACGGCCCAGATGATGAATTGGAGTACGCCCGCGAGCGATGTCCCGATGATTTTCCCCATCATTAACTGAAATGGCTTGACGGAAGAAATGATGATTTCGATAATGCGGTTGGTTTTTTCCTCGATGACGCTGCGCATGACCATGTTGCCATAGATAATGATGAACATCATGATGAGATAACCGAAGGCGCAGCCGATGCCGATTTTAAGTTCGTTGAGCCCTTTGATACTTTGTTCGCCTGAAGATTTCGACAATGCGATACTGACTTTGGCTTTGGCTTTCTGGAAGGCGATTGTGTCGAGTTTGGCCTGTTCGAGATTGGCTTTGGTGAGTTTATCGGCGATGACATCTTCGAGGTTTCCGATGAAAGAAAGGCTCGGGCTGTCGTTAGAGATAAACTGCACTTTATTCTCAAGCGCTTTCGGGTCGTGTATGTTTGGGATAAAAGCACGCCTTTCGTAATATTCGCTGGCAATGCTGTCGCGCAGCACTTTCATGTCGGTTCTGGACAAATCCTGGTAATGGTATTCGTCGGAATTTTTGAATTCGCTTACAAATAATCCCGATTCGTCATGAATGGCGATTTGTTTGACATCTGCTTTAAGCGAACCGAGATAGGCGATGAAAGAGATGATTCCGACCAGTAAAAGCGGACTCAGGAAAGTCATTACGATAAACGACTTGTTGCGTACTTTGGCCGTAAATTCCCTTTTGATGATTAAAGATAAGACACCCATTTTGAATTTGGATTATAAGTTAGGAGTTGTGATTGAAGCCGTTTGTGGTGACTGTGCGGATGAAAATATCATTGACACTTGGGATTTTTTCAACGAAATGCGTCACTTGTCCGCGCTGTGTGAGAATGGTGAGCAGCTCATTTGGTGTTGCATTTCCAATCCGGATATCGAGTTTGAGTTCGTCGTTGAGCGATTTGAAATCGGTTTGCGCGACGGTGAATTTTTGGGTCAGGTCGTACATCAGGCCTTCGACGTTTGAAGTGAGGATGCCAACTTCAAAACTGTTGGTGCGGTATTGCTTCTTGACATCGGTGAGTTTGCCTTCGATGAGTTTGTTGGATTGGTGGATGAGCGCAATATCGTCGCACAATTCCTCAACGCTTTCCATTCGGTGTGTCGAAAAAATGATGGTCGAACCCTGTTGCTTCAGAGCCAGAATTTCATCCTTGATCAGATTCGCATTAACCGGATCGAAACCTGAAAACGGTTCGTCAAAAATAAGCAGTTTCGGTTTGTGCAGGACGGTCACTACGAATTGGATCTTCTGCGCCATTCCTTTGGAAAGTTCCTGGATTTTCTTGTTCCACCAGCCTTTGATTTCGAGGCGATCGAACCAATATTCGAGCTGCTTCCTGGCTTCATCGTGCGAAAGGCCTTTGAGTTGTGCGAGGTACAGGCACTGTTCGCCCACTTTCATCGATTTGTATAAACCGCGCTCTTCGGGTAAGTAGCCGATCTGCGCCACGTGTTTGGGCTGGAGCTTTTCGCCGTCGAGGATGATTTCGCCGCTATCGGGCATAGTGATCTGGTTGATGATCCTGATGAGGGAAGTTTTTCCGGCACCATTTGGTCCCAGCAGTCCATAAATACTGCCTCTCGGAACCGTTAAAGAAACTGCGTTAAGCGCGGTGAAATTGCCGTATTGCTTGACTACTTTGTTGACTTCAAGTATGTTATCCATTGGGATTTTTGATTTATTTTATAAGTCGGCCTTGTTATGGCCATGGCTTGTAAATGTAGGAAATTAGATGCGACAGCGTTTAAAATGTTACAAAAAAAACCCACCCTTATTTGCACAAGGATGGGAAAAATTGCTATGAAAAAGAAATTACTAGTTACCTAGTAACATTCAAATGTAAAATATTTTTTTAAGTTATGAAAACATATCTTTAACTTTTTCGAAAAAAGATTTGTCGGTTTTTTCAGGATTCGGGATGAAATTCTCCTCGGTAAGGGATTTCTCAAAAAACGTCTTCTGTTCCTTGTTCAGCGTTTTTGGCGTCCATACATTTACGTGTACGAGCAAATCGCCGCTTCCGTATCCGTTAAGGCTTGGAATTCCTTTTCCTTTGAGTCTGAGTATTTTACCTGATTGGATTCCTTCTTCCAATTTAATACGGACTTTTCCGTTGACCGCTTCGATATCTTTGGAGATCCCGAGTACTGCTTCAGGAAAACTGATGTACAGGTCGTAATGCAGGTTTTCACCTTCACGCTTGAGGAATTCATGTTCGACCTCTTCGATTGCGACAATAAGATCTCCCGGAATACTGTTGTTACCTGGCGCATCGTTTCCTTTATTGGAAACTTTCAGCTGCATGCCGTCTACTACGCCTGCGGGAATTTTGATCGATACGGTTTCTTCGGCCGTTACCATTCCGTGTGCATCCGCATCCGCAGGTTTTTTGTCGAGTATTTGTCCGCTTCCGCCGCAAGTCGGGCAGGTTGACGCCGATTGCATCCTTCCCAGAATCGTATTGGTAACGCGCATCACCTGGCCTTGGCCGTTACAGGTGGAACAGGTTTTATAGGTGACGCCTTTTGCCTGTATTTTGCGTTTGACTTTCACTTTTTTCTCGACACCGTTTGCGATGTCTTCGAGGTTGAGTTTGACTTTAATTCGGAGATTGCTTCCTTTGGTGCGAACCTGTCGTCCGCCGCCGCCGAAACCGCCGCCGAAACCGCCGCCGCCAAATGCGCTTCCGAAAATATCGCCGAACTGGCTGAAGATATCATCCATGTTCATGTGATGTCCGCCACCGCCATATCCGCCCGCCTCAAAAGCCTGGTGGCCATATTGGTCGTACTTGGCTTTCTTATCCGGATCGCTTAAAACTTCGTAGGCTTCGGCAGCCGTTTTGAAATTCTCTTCCGCTTCTTTGTTTCCGGGGTTTTTGTCAGGATGGAATTCGATCGCTTTCTTCCTGTATGCCTTTTTGATGGCCGCAGCGTCTGCGTTCTTATCAATCCCTAATATTTCGTAAAAATCTTTTTTCATGTTTGTAAGTATCTCAAATGCCCATTATTGTCCGATGACCACTTTTGGAAAACGGATAATTTTGTCGCCTAATTTATAGCCTTTTTCAATTACATCTACAATTTTCCCTTTTAAGTCGGCCGATGGTGCCGCAATTGAAGTGATGGCTTCGGCATAATCAGCGTTGAAAGCATCTCCGGCGCGAACAGAAATTTCTTCCAAACCTTTAGAAACCAAAGTGTTTTTGAGTTTTTCGTGGATGAGCTCGACGCCTTTTGTCAATTGGTCGTCCTCCGATTTGCGGATTTCTGCCATCGCCCTGTCAAAATCATCCAATACCGGAAGTAAGGATTGCAATACTTCCTGGTTGGCAGTTTTGAACAGATCGATGCGTTCTTTTGCGGTGCGTCTTTTGTAATTTTCGAATTCGGCAAAGAGGCGCAGGAATTTGTCTTTTTCGCTGTCAAGATTCTGCTGCAATTGCTCTTCGATACTTAATTCCTCTGTGATGAGTTGTTCGCCGTTGGCATTATTCTCGATTACAGTATCGTCTAATTCCTGATCATTTTCAGTATTTTCGGTAGTCATCCTGCTTTTATTTTTAAAGATATTGTTGAATTTCATTTTGCTTTTCGTCGGGTTACAAAAGTATTGCCATTTCCGGAAAAATGTCAAATTGTCACCTGTTTTTTAAAAATTTTCAGGAAATGGAAATATTGGTGTTGAAAAAATCTGCAAAAAGCGCGTCAAATCTGGCAGTCTGGATGCAAAAAAATAAAAATAAAAATTTAATAGAATTTTAAGACTATTTCGCTTTCGATTTGATTATGTTTGTTATCCTGAATTGAAAAATTCATTGAAAGAGAAACTTAAGGTTAGCGGAAACGCTTCTAAATATTATTAATTCACATTACCTTATATTTAAAAAAAAGCGCTGTCAGAAACAGCGCTTTTTTTATGCCAATAAATCTTCGAGTGCGCTGTCGAGCGTCTTGTATTTGAATTCGAATCCGTTGTCGATTGCTTTCTGGCTACTGACTTTCTGGCTTGTGAATAACAATATGTGCATTTCGCCGAGTAACAGTTTCATAAGGAATTCCGGTACATTGGGCATGAAGAACGGCTTTTTGAGTTTTTGCGCAACGGTCTTCGTAAATTCGGCGTTCGTTACCGGATTCGGCGCCGTTGCATTGTAAATGCCCTGCCATTCTTTTAGCATGACAAAATAATAGAGGTGCGCAAGATCGTGGATATGAATCCATGATTGCCACTGATGACCGCTTCCGAAAGGCGAACCCAAGCCTAATTTTATCGGTTTTTCGACTTCCTGCAATATTCCGCCTTTATTTGACAAAACCAAGCCCGTCCTGATCTTACAGACTTTAATATCGAGCTGCCTGAATTTATCTACAGATTCTTCCCATTTCACGACAACATTCCCAAGAAAGGATGCGTCAACGCTTTTGTTTTCTTCGGTATATGTGGCCAAAAGGCTGTCGGGATAAATGCCTATCGCCGAAGCGGAAACAAAATGCTTCACCTGATGCGGATTGTTCTTTAGCAATTTATAAAGGAGGTTGGCCGATACGATGCGGCTTTCTATGATTTCTTGCTTGTAGCTTTCCGTCCATCGTTTGGAGATGGAAGCGCCAGCAAGATGTATGATCGAATCTACGCCGAGCATACAATTCTCATCAATCATGCCTTGCTGCGGATTCCAGTAAAATCCTTGAAAATTAGGTTCCGACTGTAGGTCTTTTTTGGAAGTGGTCAGGTAATGGATGCTGTGTCCGTTCTGTAATAACAAAGAACCCAACTCGCTGCCGATCAATCCTGTCGCACCTGTAATTAATATCTTCATGGGCTTCGTTCCGGGTTATTATTCTTTAGTAGTAAGGCAAATTTTGTTTTGCGCTTTCTTCAAATTTACACCCGAAACCGTGAAATTAAATGTTAATTAGGGTAGCTTTAACGATTGGTTTCTGTGGGAAATTTGGCTTTGACGGTCCATTCAAACTGCAATTCGGAGACTTGTTCCCCGTTTTCATTTGTTCCGACAGAAGTCATCCAGCAGGTCTGTCCTTCCCCGCTTGCAATGGCATTTTCGATTGCCTTTTGGATCAGCGCGCCGTCATTGCATGCAAAACGGATTCTCCCCGTGGCTTTCTTGCTGAAGTTGCATTTATTGTTCGCGACAAGCATTGAAACCTTATGCCCGCTTTTGCGGATGTGGTTCATCACCAACGCGCCCGTAGAAAGCTCGGCCGCCATAGCCTGCACTGCAAAATACATGGAATTGAAAGGGTTTTGGTTAATCCATCGGTGCTTTACCGCAGTTTCGCATTTGTGGTCGTCAATGTATCTGGCGCGTACGCCGCATAAAAAAGCCGATGGCAGTTTGAAGAATAAAAACTTGTTGATGTTTCCGGCGTTAAAGTCCATGATTGCTGAATATTTCCGAAATATAGGCATTTTAAAAATACCAATCTCCTAAATTCATTTGTTAATTTTTTGTTAATAATTAGTACTATGCAAAACATAATACTGTCTTTTAGCCATATATTTGCATAAGAAATTACTATATACTTTTAATCATGGAAACAAACAACAACAAAAATACAGCGGCAATGATTCACCTGAGTGCACTATCGCAGTATGTTTTACCTTTCGGAAACTTCATTCTTCCGATCATTATCTGGAGTTCCAACAAAGACAAATCGGAATTTGTAGATGCCCAGGGCAAACAGGCGATCAATTTTCAACTGAGCTTATTTTTATATTCATTGGTACTTTGTCTGATCGCCATCCCGATCTTTTTCGTGACCGTCCTGAAAAATATGAGTGCAGATAGCTTCTTTGAAAACGGCGATTGGATCATTAAGAATTTACACCTGGGGAATGTATCGGGAATGGTGGTTGTCTGCATCATGGCAGTAATCCTTTTTTGCACGCTTAAAGTGGCCGAATTTTTCCTGATCATCTATGCTTCCGTCAAAACATCAAACGGGGAAGATTTTAAATATCCGATCACCATTTCATTTTTAAAATAAATCATCAATCAAATCATCATCAATCAATCGCTTTTTCAATCATCAATCAAATTTTATCAATCATTTAAGTTTCAATCATCAATCAAAAATCATCATCACCCGAGGCGCAGCCGAACTGTTTGGAGCGCAGCGGAAAAATCAAAAAACGAATTAATCATGAAAAAAATCATCACATCGCTAAGCTTATTCCTCGTGGGAATGCTGGCACAGGCACAAACAGCAGAAGTCCGGAAAGTTTCCTCTTTCTCCAAAATTGAAATCGATGGCAGAATCGAACTGGTTTACACCGAAACGGAAGCGCCATCAATAAAAGCAGTCGCGGCCGACAACGAAAAACGCGACAATCTCGTTTCGGAAATCAATGAAGGGACACTGCACATTTACATGAAAGACAATTCAGCACGAAACGACGAAACGGCAAAAGTATATGTCACCGGAAGCGGCATCGGCAGTATCGAAGCCAAATCGGGCGCGAAGGTTACGGTGAAAAACCAACTCTCCGCTCCCGAGCTTTCCATTACCCTCGATTCGGGCGCATCCTTTCTGGGCGTGATCAAATCGGCTAAGAAAGTGACGCTCAGGGCAGAAAAAGGGACCGTTTTTAACGGACGGGCGGAAACCAGGGATTTCTATGGGAATTTCAAAGGCAACGCTAAAGTCAACTTGTCCGGAACCGCTGCAACCGCATTTATCAAAAGCAGCAACGCCGCGCTTTGCCTGGCTAAAAATTTTGCCGCCGGACAGCTCACCATAAAGGCCGGCGATTTTTCTAAAGTATCGATTTATGCAAAAGACAACATCGATATCAGTGTTGCCGAAATGGCGAAGGTGACCTACACCGGAAATCCCGAAAACGTCACCATGAGTGAAAATGCAATTGCAATCGAAAGCACGCGCCTCGCAGCCTATGCTCCGATCGCAGAAAACTAAAATGAAGATGAAAATTAAAATTTAAAATTCAAAAAGTAATTATGAATATTGAAAACACAAAAGCCCAGATGCGTAAAGGTGTTTTGGAATTCTGTATCTTGTCTGTCCTAAAAGAGAAAGATGCCTACACTTCTGAAATATTAGACACTTTGAAAAACGCTAAATTACTTGTGGTGGAAGGAACAGTTTATCCGCTGCTCACAAGACTCAAAAACGACGGATTGCTCAACTACCGTTGGGAAGAATCGACATCGGGACCGCCGCGCAAATATTACGGCCTCACCGAAATCGGAAAAACTTTTTTAAATGAATTGAATAGCACCTGGACGGAATTGTCGGATGCAGTAAACATAATAACAAACCAAAAATAATAGTCATGAATAAAACGGTAAATATAAATTTAGGGGGTATGTTTTTTCATATTGACGAAGACGCATACCAAAAACTGACACGCTATTTTGACGCTATCAAACGTTCGCTGTCCAATTCTAACGGACAGGATGAGATCATCAAGGACATTGAAATGCGCATCGCAGAAATCATCACCGAAAAACACACCAGCGACAAACAGGTGATCAATGTCAAGGAAGTCGAGGAAATCATCACGATCATGGGCCAGCCCGAAGATTACAGGATTGAAGACGACGGGCCTTCTTCTGAAACCAAATCGGATTACGAATATGTGAAAAAATCCAAAAAACTCTACCGCGATACCGAAAAAGGAATGTTCGGCGGCGTTTGTACCGGATTGGGTTATTACTTCGGGATCGACTCGGTTTGGCTCAGGATCCTTTTCGTGATTTTCGTATTCGCAGGTTTCGGAACCGGAATCGTAGCCTATATCGTCCTTTGGGCAGTGACGCCGGCTGCGGTGACGACTTCTGAAAAACTGGAAATGACCGGCGAACCCGTGACGATCTCCAATATCGAAAGGAAAGTGCGCGAAGAATTCGACAATGTTTCCGAAAAATTCAAAAACGCCAATTATGACAAAATGGGAAACCAGGTAAAGACAGGTTTTGAAAGGGTTGCCGGAAATTTAGGCGACGCGTTCATGAAACTTTTCAATGCTTTCGCCAAAGTGCTCGGTGCCTGCATCGCGGTGTTTGCCGCCATAACGCTGGGCGGAATGATCATCGGGTTGTTTACCTTGGGTTCGACCTCATTCGTCGACGTGCCCTGGCAGAATTATGTGGACGCCGTGAATTACACCAGCCTGCCTTTATGGATCATCGGGTTACTGGGCTTTTTCGCCATCGGAATCCCGTTCTTCTTCCTGTTTATCCTCGGATTGAAATTATTGGTCAGCAATATGAAATCGATCGGAAGTGTTGCCAAATATACGCTGCTCGCAGTATGGCTGATTTCTGTCGGAATCCTGATTACACTCGGAATCAAACAGGCGACCGAAATCGCATTCGACGGAAAAGTGGTGCAGAAAGAAACCGTCCAGATGAACCCGACCGATACTTTATATGTCAAATTCAGGTTCAACGATTATTACGCGAAAGACGTCAACAACCGCCGCGACTACATCTTTACACAGGATGAGAACAACAAGGAACAGATTTATTCGAATGAAGTTTCCTTTCACATCCTTAAAACCGACGAGCGCTTGCCATACATCCAGATTGAGAAACAAGCGGAAGGCAAATCTCTGGCAGAAGCCAAGCAGCGCGCCGAAAAAATTGTTTACGGCTACAAAGTGGAAGGCACACACCTGATCTTCGACAATTACCTGCTCACGGAAGTCGCTAACAAATACAGGAACCAGGAAGTTGAAATTTTCTTATATTTACCGAAAGGGACGATTTTGAAAACCGACGAGAGTGTTGAGGATTACGATCGTTCGAACGACGAATTCTTCAACCTGCATTATTCCGGAAACTACACTTATAAAGTGGAGGATTCCAAAGTGAAATGCCTGAATTGCCCTGCTGAGGAAAACGAATGGAATGACGTGGAAGACGGCGATACGGAACAGCAAGTCGATTCAACCGCCAGCCTGATCATGAACAAAGACGGCATCCTGATTAAAACCGATATCAATGGGTCTGACGATTCAGAAGAGCACGGCAAAAAGATAAAAAGCGTAAAAATAAACGAAGACGGAATAACCATTAAAACCAAATAGCCATGATGAAGTTTGTTGTATTTCTGACAAAATTTATAGTAACCGCAGCCATTGCCATCCTTTTTGCCTCGTGCAGGTTTGATGGGGAATTGGGTCCGGGAATTGAAGGCGACGGCAATGTGACAACCGAAAGCCGCAACAACGATATGGAATTTACCGATATTGAAGTCAGCCGCGGTCTCGACCTTGAAATCGAACAGGCGAACGAAAAATCGATTACTGTAATTGCCGATAAGAACCTGCAAAACCATATCGACATCAGCATCGTCAATAAAGTCCTGATTGTAAAAACGGATGTGAACATTAAAAACGCGACTTCCAAAAGGATCGTCGTAAAGATTCCGAAAATCAACAGCCTGCAGGCTTCCAGCGCGGCGCACATCATCGGCAAAAGCCTGATCAAAGCGCAGAACATCGGTTTGAGCAGCAGCAGCGCAGGCGATATCAACATTTCGCTTGAAGCGGAAAACGTAACCGCCGAAAGCAGCAGCGGCAGCAACATGACCGTAAAAGGGAAAACGCTCAAGCTCGAAACCCAGACTTCCAGCGGAAGCCATATCGAAGCGGGAGAATTGCTCGCCAACGATATTATCGCAGATGCTTCCAGCGGCAGCACCTCGTTGGTCCATCCGCTCGCGAGCCTCAAAGCCACGGCCGGCAGCGGCAGCAATATCAGGTATAATAATGACCCTAAGATTATTAACCGGAATGAAAGTTCGGGTGGAAGTGTCAGTAAAGAATAACAATCAATCCCGTTCCGGCGGGATTTTTTTTATCTTGTTCTTCCAGATTGTCCTGTAACAAAACCCGGAAACCACCGTCCAATCCGAGAACCAATAACCAAAAACAAATCCAATGGAATTAACCATCCAAAACCTCAACAAGCAATACAGCAACGGCGTGCGCGCCCTTAACGATGTTTCCTTAACCATCAATAAGGGAATGTTCGGGCTGCTCGGCCCAAACGGCGCCGGAAAATCTTCACTCATGCGCACGCTCGCGACTTTACAGGATGCCGACAGCGGTTCGGTCACGCTTGGCGGTATCGATGTCCTGAACGATAAGGATGCCGTGCGGAAAGTGCTCGGTTACCTGCCGCAGGAATTTGGGGTTTATCCGCGGACATCGGCCACAGAGTTGCTCAATCATCTGGCATTATTGAAAGGCTTCAGCAACAAATCCGACCGCAGCCAGATTGTAGAGCAACTGCTTGTGAAAGTCAACCTCTGGGACCATCGCAAAAAACATGTAAGCAGTTATAGCGGCGGGATGCGCCAGCGTTTCGGGATTGCGCAATGCCTGATCGGAAATCCGAAACTGGTGATCGTTGACGAGCCGACCGCAGGCCTGGACCCCGGCGAAAGGAACCGGTTTTATAATATCTTAAGCGAAATCGGCGAGAATATTATCGTAATCCTTTCGACACATATCGTCCAGGATGTACGCGAACTATGCACACAAATGGCCGTAATGAACCACGGAAAATTGATTTTCAGCGGAAATACCGATGATGCGCTGCTTGAGGTTAAAGGAAAAGTATGGGAGAAGAAAGTATCCAAGGCTGAACTTGCGGGCTATCAGGACGAATACAAAGTGATATCGAACAAACTCGTTGGCGGACAGCCGCTGATTCATGTGTTTTCTGAAGCGCCGCTCAGTTCGGGATTTGTTAAAGCAGAAGAGAACCTTGAAGATGTGTTTTTTGCCAAGCTCAACGAATTGGTCTAACCCTTATTTTAAATCACTATGTGGGAATTTATACGCTTTGAATTAAAATACTGGCTCAAGACGCCAATGATCTGGATCTTTTTCGGGATCAATGCACTGATTGTTTTCGGGACCTGCGCCTCTGATTCGGTGCAGCTGGGCTTTGGTATCGGAAGCGTCCATAAAAACGCGCCTTATGTCATCCAATACATTTACGGCTCCATGTCGCTGGTAAACCTGCTCATGATCACGGCATTTATGAATGCTACGGCCAATCGCGATTTCGAGTACGGCATGCACCAGTTTGTATTCTCCTCGCCGATTAAAAAACGAGATTATTTTTTTGGGAAATTCATCGGCGCAGCGATTATTTCGGTTGTTCCGCTGTTGGGCGTTTCGCTTGGCGCATTGCTCGCACCGATTGTCGCACCGGCGGCCGGCTGGACTGACGCTTCGAGATATGGCGACATTATCTGGTCCGGGCATTTCATGGGAATCCTCACGTTTGCGATTCCGAATGTCATCATTTCGGGCGTTCTGGTTTATGCACTGGCAGTATTGTTCCGAAGCAACATCATTTCGTTTATCGGCTCGATGCTGATTTTGGTTTTGTATTCTGTTTCCTCGGGCTTTACGGCCGACATCCAGAAAGAATGGCTCGCGAATTTACTCGATCCGTTTGGTTTCCAGCCAATGGATATCCTTTCAAAATATATGACCGTCAGTGAAAAAAATATGTTAGCCGTGCCGCTGATTGGCGATTTATTGCTGAACAGGCTTGTGTGGATTGGAATTACCATATTAATTCTGATTTGCGTCTATTTCAAATTTTCATTCAATACTAAAAAAGAAAAGCCAAAGAAACAGCGCAAGGAAGCCATTACAAAGACTCCCGTAATCAACACGGTCACTTATATCCCGACCAAAGCAAATGTATTTTCATGGCGGATTTTCACCAACCTGATTGGCATTGAGATCAAAACGGTGGCTCGAAACCCGACATTCATCATTATTGTGAGCATTGGAATCATCAACCTGATTGCCAACATCACCAGTTTTACGTCGGCTTACGGTTCGAACCAATATCCCGTGACTTACGACATGATCAGTTCGATACGCGGTGCCTTTTCTATTTTCCTGTTGGCGATTATCATCTTTTATACCGGTGTTTTGGTGTGGAAAGAGCGCGATGCGAAAATCAACGAGATTCAGGACGCTGCCCCAATAAAAACCGGAATGCTGCTGGGTTCTAAAATCATTGCAATGATTGTTTGTGTCGAATTGGTTCTTGTGGCTACCATGGTAATAGGCATCGTTGCACAAACACTTTACGGCTTCACCGATTACAAAATCGATGTTTATGTAAAGTCACTGCTGGTGATGGATCTGTTTTATTTCAGTTTCCTGATTGTACTTTCGATCCTGATACACCATTTAATCAACAACCGTTACATCGCTTACTTTGCATTCGTTGTTTTTTATCTGGTGAACCAATTTATATGGGACGCGCTTGATGTGAGTACGTTTCTTGTCAAATTCGGAAGAAGTGAAAGGATTATCTATTCCGACATGAATGGTTTCGGCCCATTCGTAAATGCAACAACCTGGTATACCATTTATTGGACATTGGGTTGCGTTTTATTGGCTTTTGTCATCAATGCTTTTTATGTGCGCGGCAAGCAATTGCAGTTCAGGTCCCGGATCGGAAATGCGGGCAGGCAATTGCGTAAAAACAGCCTCGCCGTCGGTATGGGAATTGCTGCTTTTGTAGTCTGTGGCGGATTTATCTATTACAATACCAAAGTACTGAACACGTACCAATCCCCGGACGAGCAGGAAAATGCACAGGTTCAGTATGAAAAAAAATACAAGAAGTATGAAAATCTGGTGCAGCCGCGGTATTATAAATTCGATTACAAAATCGACATCGATCCGGCAAAAAGGAACCTGACGGCCGATATTACGGCTTGGGCGCACAATAGTTCAAAACAGCCGATTTCAGAAATCCATTTTACGATGCCGACCTCTTCCGACAGCATCTCACTTGAGATTCCGGATGCAAAGATGAAAATGCGTGACAACAAACTGTACTACCGGATTTACAGCCTCAACAAACTGATGATGCCCAATGATTCGATCAAAATCACGATGCATTACAGCAATAAGACACGCGGATTTGAGAATAAGGTCAGTTTTACGTCTTTGACAGAAAACGGGACTTTCTTCAACAACCAGGACATTACGCCTTCGATTGGATATAACAGCAATTACGAACTCACCGACAAGAACAGGCGCATCAAACTGAAACTGCCAAAACGCGACCGTGCGCCAAAACTCGACGACAGCAACCTCAAAGCAAGAAGCAACAATTACCTTGGTTCAGATTCCGACTGGGTACAGCTCAACACGACCATTAGCACTTCGGAAGACCAGACTGCTATTGCTCCGGGCTCCTTAATAAAATCATGGAAATCGGATGGCAGGAATTACTTCCATTACAAACTCGAACAAAAATCACTCAATTTCTACTCTTTCATTTCGGCACGATATGAAGTGGCGCGGGAAAAATGGAACGGCATCGATCTCGAGGTCTACTACGACAAACAGCACGCCTACAACGTCCCGAACATGATGAAAAGCATGCGGAAATCGCTTGAATATTACACGGCGTTCGGCCCGTACTTTCACAAACAATGCAGGATCGTTGAGTTTCCGAGATATGCGTCGTTTGCGCAGTCGTTTCCGGGAACCATGCCTTACAGCGAATCGATTGGGTTTATCATCGATCTGCGCGAGGTGACGAAAGATGATATCGATATGGTCTATTATGTCGTGGCGCATGAAATGGCGCATCAATACTGGGCGCACCAGGTTATCGGTGCGAATATGCAGGGAAGCGAAATGATGAGCGAGGGATTCGCACAATATTCGGCGCTCATGGTCATGGAAAAGGAATATGGCAAGGACAAGATGAAGAAATTCCTTAAATATGAGATGGACGATTACCTTGACGGAAGGAGCAACGAACCTGAAGCCGAGCGTCCGCTGATGAAAACCGAAAGCCAGCAATACATCCATTACAACAAAGCCAGCGTCGTGATGTATTACCTGAAGGAAATGATCGGCGAACAGAAAGTCAACCTTGCACTGCAAAATCTGATAAAAGAATTCGGCTACAAGGAACCGCCCTACGCAACCTCAAATTACGCGGTGAGGGAATTCCGCAAAGTGACGCCCGACAGCCTGAAATACCTGATTTCGGATATGTTTGAAAAGATAACGCTGTTCAACAACCACATGCTCGAAGCCAAATCTAAAAAAATTGCCGGGGGATATGAGGTGACGCTCAAAGCCGTTTCCGAGAAATTCCGTGCCGATTCACTCGGGAAGGAAACGAAAATCCCGATCGCGGATTATATCGATATCGGAATTTTCGCCGAACCGAAAGGCGATGCACAGCTCGGCAAAGTGCTGCTGAAGAAGCGGCTCAAGATTACCAAAAAAGAAAACACTTTTGTCTTTAAAACCAAAGAACTGCCATATGAGGCGGGCATCGATCCGTACAATTATCTGATAGACAGGATTCCGGATGACAACCTTAAAAAATTGGAAGAATAAATTGAAGCCCCGAATCATCGGGGCTTTTTTATGGCTTTCATTTAAAATTTAATAATGCCCGGGCTTGTCAGATAAAATATTTTGCTATATTTGAAACCCCCTAATACTCAGACCGTAACTTTGCGACGCCTACTCATCAAAAAATGAACTGATGAAATTACTCTCAAAAGAAAAATTCTCCTGGTTTCTAAAAAGGCACCCGATGTTTTTCTATATACGGTATCTTCTCTTATCTGTAAATCACAAGGGGAAATCCAGTGATGACATGGGCTGTTTCAATCAGATCAATGACCCCAAAGATATTTGTCGTTTGTATTTTGAAGTGAATTCCCAGATCGAAATCGACGCAAATGCAGACGAATTCGAAAAGGCATTGCAGATTGCACGGTTCCTGAGGATGAAAATTCCCGTAGGCCCGGCACTGAGCCTTTCCTCACAAAAGACACTCGAAGCCGTCATGCAGGGAAAAGGCGCCGTATGCAGCGATTTCTCTTTGCTTTTCAATATTTTCTGCCTCATCAACAACATTAAGGTGAAGGAATGGAATTGCGTCGACCGTTTCTACAAATCCAATTACGGCCATAATTTCAACGAAATCTATTCGTCAAGACTCAAAAAATGGATCGCAGTAGATGCGCACATGGGCGTTTATTTTGTAGGCGATGATAAAAATATCCCATTGTCCGTAGTCGAATTGTTCAAATACAGGCGAAAAGGGAACGATCTCAATCATGTCAACTTTTCCGATTACATCCATAAGAATGTCGAACGGATGAATATGATCTACTCCGGATTTACGATCCCGTTTCTCATCGTCAATTTCAAAAACGACGACAACGATTATTTCTTAAATAAATTCCAGGGAATCCCGTCGTTCGCCATCAATGCGATGCTGATCCTGAAGCGCAAAAACTACCAGTTCCTGTTTGTGCTCGACGATTACAAAGTCAAGCTGCTGCCGAAATATTTCCAGGATCTTGCCTCCGATTAAAATCGGGCAACAAATCACCAAAAAACAGACAAACATTTTTATATTTGCGGTATAACCTCATAACAACATGAAGAAAACCGCACTCCTGTTTGTACTCGCGCTATTCACATCCGCTATTTCCGCGCAACAGAAAGAAAAAATCAAAGGCTCCAAAATCGTAACAGTCGAGCAAAAAGAAATCGGCGAATTCGAAAATCTCGAAGTTTCCGACAACCTCGAAATTTTCCTTATCAAAGGCGATAAATGCGGTGTCGAGATCGAAGCCGACGACAACCTGCACGATGCGATTGAAATCAGCCTGCATGGAAACACGCTGCAACTGTCGGCTTCCAAAGAAATCAGCGGCGCCAAAAAGTTCAGCGTCCGCATCACCTACACCGACGATTTTAAGATGGCCATCGCCAAAAACCAGGCGAATATCACTGCGCTGGCCGATATCAGCCTCAATACCTTTACCTTCAAGTCGTTCGATTCCGCCAAGATTTTCGCCAATGTAAAATCGAAGTCGTTCACGCTCATGGCCAACGACAAATCCAAAACCGAGCTCAACCTTACCGGAGAGCAAACCACAATCGAACTCAGCAAAAACGCACAGCTCAAAGCGCTTATCTCTACCGCGTCGATGAAGTTCGACATGTACCAGAAATCGACCGCGGTGATCGAGGGTGATGTGACCGACCTGAAACTGAGACTCGACAACAATGCCAACTTCACCGGCAAAGGCCTGACCGCCAAAAACGTCTCGCTGCTTGTAGAAGGCTATACCGTTTGCAGCATTTTATGCAACACCTGGATGGCGATAGAAGCTTCAGGCAAAGCGGAAATCCAGATTTACGGCGACCAGAAAATCGACCTGCGGAAATTCGTCGACAACGCCACGCTTTATAAGAAACCGACGAAATAAATAATCAAGCACTGTCGAGGTTTTGTTGAAGCCTTATCGAGGTTTTGTTGAAGCCTTGTTGAGGTTTTGTTGAAGCCTTGATTTTGAAGAGTATTTCTAAGTAGGTTTTCAAAGTTAAGACGTACTTAGAAAATAAAAAAATCCCGATGACCTCGGGATTTTTTTATAATTGTTTTTAATATTTATTCCTGCGAAGCCAAATACCTTTCCGCATCCAATGCCGCCATACAGCCTGTGCCTGCAGCGGTAATCGCCTGGCGATATACATGGTCGGCCGCATCTCCGGCAACGAAAACACCATCGACATTCGTATTTGTAGTTCCGGCCTTATTGATGATATAACCTGTTTCGTCCAATGCGATATAATCCTTAAAGACGTCCGTATTCGGCTTGTGCCCGATAGCTACGAAGAAACCCGTCGCCTGAATAATCGTTTCCTGTCCCGTCGCCCTGTTGATCGCCAAAACGCCGGTCACCACATGGCCGTCTCCGAGAACCTCAACGGTTTCGGTATGCATCAGGATTTCAATATTCTCTGTTTTCTGTACGCGTTCTGCCATAATCTTCGAAGCCCTGAACTGCTCGCTTCGCACCAGCATCGTCACTTTTTTGCAAAGTTTTGAAAGGTAATGCGCTTCCTCGCAGGCAGAATCCCCGGCGCCAACAATCACCACTTCCTGGTTCCTGTAAAAAAACCCGTCGCAGATCGCACACGCAGAAACGCCGCCGCCCAGATTGAGATAGTGCATTTCGGATGGCAATCCCAAATATTTCGCCGAAGCGCCTGTAGAGATAATCACCGTTTCCGCATGGATTTCCTTAACATCATTGACCCACACTTTGTGCGGACGTGAAGAGAAATCGACTTTCGTCACCCAGCCGTCGCGCACATCCGTACCGAAACGCTCCGATTGCTTCTGCAATTCGACCATCATCTCCGGACCGGTCACACCGTCGGGATAACCCGGGAAATTTTCCACTTCGTTGGTGGTTGTAAGCTGTCCGCCCGGCTGCGTTCCCTGATATAAAACCGGATGCATATTGGCGCGGGCCGCATAAATGGCTGCAGTATAACCCGCAGGTCCTGAACCTATAATCAAGCATTTTACTTTTTCGATATCTGACATAGTAGCTGTTTGTATTTTTTGACGATGCAAAATTACGTTATAATTTGGGATTTTTAAACACCCGGCGCATTAGTTTTCACTATTCGGTTATTGATAAGTTTGTGTTTTTTTGGTCCAGCAAATTCCCGCTATACGCTAACCCGAGCGAAGCGAATTGACCGAACACAAAATTAAAATATTACTTTGTGAGGTAATCTTTTGCTGCGCTGCGCAAAAGGATACCGCTGCTATCGGGGCTGGGGGGAGTTGGGTGGATTGTGGATTTGTAGTCATTTTGAAAAATCTGACCAGGAATATCACTCTCGTCCTTGTCATAACAGAATCACTCCATAATTCTGAATTAATATTTAAACTAAGAATTCAGAAGTTAGTTTGAGCAGGATTACTTCGTGATCCTGAATGGGGAGTCGTTACAAAGAATCCCTTTGCGGTTTTGCAAAACCGCCGGGTTTTTCAGTTTTCTGAAAAGCTGAAGTGAACTTCACAGGATTACTCCGTGATCCTGAATCTGGGAGCCGTTACAAGGAACCCCTTTTTACGGTTTTTGCAAAACCTCGGGATTTTTCAGTTTTCTGAAAAGCTGAAGTGAACTTCACAGGATTACTCCGTGATCCTGAATCTGGGAGCCGTTACAAGGAATCCCTTTTTACGGTTTTTGCAAAACCTCGGGATTTTTCAGTTTTCTGAAAAGCTGAAGTGAACTTCGCTTTTCAGAAAACTGAAAAATCCCTTCCTGCATTCGCAGAAAAGGATTCTTTGTCGGGGTGGCAGGATTCGAACCTGCGGCCTCCTGCTCCCAAAGCAGGCGCGATAACCGGGCTACGCTACACCCCGAAAGCGTCGGCAAATATATAACTATTTTCGGCTTCGCCAAAACATTTTCAGAAATATGAGAATTTAATTTTTAAACAATAATTGCGGAATTCGACGGAATTCCAAAATGTTGCTATATTTACATTTACCAAACAATCACAACTATGGAAATTCTACTGCTATTCGTAGTTATAACGCTGTTGATTTACCTCAAAGTAAGCTCCGATTCGAGACACAATAAAATTGACGACAAGCTCCGCGAACTGCACCGCGACATCGATTATATCAAGCAAAATGTCAGTTTCAGGGCCAAACCGATTGAGCCGCCAAAAAGGGAACCTGCTGCAATTCCGGTTGTAGAACCTGAAAAACCTGTTTCTCCGGCTGTAATTCCGGTCACACAAAAAATCCGGGAACCGGAGCAACCGACGATTCCGGCAGAAACCACCAAGCCTGCCGCAATCACAGCAAATATCCCGGAAAAAGAAAAACCGGCCCTCGCCGCAGCCGACAGCGTTTCGCGTCCGCAACCGGTAAGAACTCCGGCCGAACCCTATATTCCCGAAAAATCATGGTGGGAAAATTTCAAGGACAACAATCCCGATCTCGAAAAATTCATCGGGGAAAATCTCATCAACAAAATCGGCGTGCTCATACTCGTGCTCGGAATCAGCTATTTTGTAAAATATGCGATTGATAAAGATTGGATCAACGAACCGGCACGCGTCGGAATCGGGATTCTCTGCGGCGCACTCGTCATGGGATTCGCACACAAATTGCGGAAAAACTACGCGGCTTTCAGCTCGGTGCTCGTAGCCGGCGCAATCGCGATTTTTTACTTTACAATCGGTATCGCTTTCCATGATTACCACCTGTTCAACCAAACCGTCGCTTTTATAATTATGGTTGTCATCACGGCTTTCAGCGCCATGATTTCACTTTCGTATAATCGAAAGGAACTTGCGGTCCTCTCGCTCATCGGCGGATTTGCCGTACCGTTTATGGTGAGCACAGGCCAGGGCAATTACATTGTCCTTTTCACTTACATCACGATTCTCGACGTTGGGATTCTCGCCCTCGCCTACCATAAGAAATGGAACATTATCAACATCCTTTCGTATGCGTTTACGGTAATCTTATATGCCGCCTGGCTCATTGACGATATGACCGGCGATCATCCGCATTACGCGGGTGCATTGCTTTTCGGGTTTATTTTCTATTTCGTCTTTATCCTGATCAACATCATCAACAACCTGCGCACGAAAGGTACTTTTTCTGTGGCCGAGCTTACGATCCTCGTGAGCAATACGTTCCTGTTCTATGGCGCTGGCATGTACATCATGGCGCATTTCCATCCGGAATATAAAGGGTTGTTCACGACGGTGCTGGGTTTGCTGAATTTAACCTACGCCTGGTTTCTCTACAAAAAATTCGGACTCGATAAAACCGCGGTCTATATGCTCATAGGACTCACATTAACATTTATCACGCTTGCGATCCCGATTCAATTTGAAGGCAATTCCATCACCTTATTCTGGGCTGGCGAAGCCGTATTATTAATGTGGCTCGCAAAGAAATCGAAGATTACCGCCTACCGCTTCAGTTCGGTTATCGTACACATATTGATGCTGGTGAGCCTTTTCCTCGACTGGAAAATCTATTACACCGGTACCGAAACGTTAAACATCATCGCCAATCCGGCCTGCATCACCGGAATCGTCGCGGCCATTTCAGTCTTCCTCGTCTTGTGGCTTCTCAAGGATGAAAAAGAAGAATATGTGCAGTTTGGCCTGACCTTCAGTCCGATTGCTTATTCTACCGCGCTGCGCCCTATCGGCTTTGCACTCGCCTATTTCGTCGGATTGCTTGAAGTCTATTATCAGGCTTATGCCTATGTAGACGGCAGTTCTTCGGCTTTTGCGTTCCCTGTGTTGTGGCATTTGTTGTTCTGCACGGGACTGTTTTATTTCCTTTGCAGAAGCAAGAATCCTTTGGCCCAGCGTGCCGCGTCGATTCTTGCCGTTGCCAATATTGTGCTGTATGCGTTCTGGTTCTCAGGAGCTCCTTTTGAAGAGCACCGCAGTTACATTGCGACAGGGGTTTTGCAGCGCATCGCGTTTTACCTGCATTACATTTCACTCGCAATTGTGGTTTATTTCGGATACGGATTGTACCAGATCAATAAAGGCATTCCGAATTACAGCGAGAAAGGAAGAAACGCCGTCATGTGGATTTCTGCCTTTTTCGTCGTATTTATCGCCAGCACCGAACTGACACTGCACGGACTCGTTATCTCAAACACGCCTGTAACGCTACAGGATCTCAAAGCCAGTGATTCCTATAAATATTATGCGAACGGCGATCTCGAATTCCTGCGAAGAATCATCGCCAACGGCTTTATCGGAAACGTGAAAGACCAGATTTTCCGTACCGGATTCCCTGTACTTTGGGGCATTCTCGCTTTCATTTTCCTCATTGCCGGAATTAAGGTCCAAAACAAATCGCTGCGGATCATCGCGCTTTCGCTTTTGGGTATTACGATATTGAAACTGTTCCTGTTCGATATCCGCAATGCTTCCGAAACCGGAAAAATCATCGCGTTTATCCTGCTTGGCGTACTCATTCTTATTATTTCATTTGTTTACCAGAAAATTAAAGTCCTCGTCCTCAGCGATGCCAAACCCGAACCGACCGATGAAACTGAATAAATTCCTTTTCCTGCTTTTGCTTACCGGAATTTTATCCGCGCAGCAAAATACGACCGCCAAACTTGAGCAAATCCACAAAGACGGGTTGCAGAAAATATATTTGCCATCCGGAATCCTGTCGTTTTCGAATGAAAACCTGGGCGATTTCCGGATTTACGACAGTCGTGGGAATGAAGTTCCGTATGCATTTCCCGCACAAAATTTCGACAGCCAATCCTACCAGTTCAAGCCATTCCACATTGTCTCCAAAACGACGGCGCCAAAGAAAAGCACCTCGATAGTCATTGAAAATCCGTTGCAGGAAATCAGTGAACTCACACTTTATATGGCCAATGCCGAAGTGACCAAAAAATTCAGCATCAGCGGCAGCAACGACCAGAGCCAGTGGTTCGGATTGGTGAACAGCCGCGAACTGTCGGACCTAACCAAAGACAGCAGCAATTTATACAGGACGATTCCACTTCCCGTGAGCAATTACCGTTTCCTCAGGATTGATTTCGATGATAAGAAAACGCTTCCGATTAACGTGCTCTCGGCCGGGTATTTCGATTTGGGCAAAAAGCAGCAGCGCCGGTTTGAAACCATCAGGCCCAAAATGACAACGGTTCAGGACAAGGCGAAAAAGGTTACGAGAATTCATGTGCTGTTCCAAAACCGCCAGCCGATCCAAAAAATTGCGTTTGGGATTTCGGCGCCCAATTTTTACAAACGCCAGACGCGTATTTATAAAAATACCATTTATAAGATCCGGAAAAGGACAGCAACCCGTGAGGAAAACCTGGCCGGATTCGAACTCAACTCCGGCAAACCCAATACGTTCGAAACTTCCGGATTGTCCGAAAAAGAATTTTTTATCGAAATCGACAACCGTGACAACCCGCCACTGGCGCTTTCCAAAATTGAATTTTCACAGCAATTGTTTTATGTCATCGCCGATCTGAAAGCCGATGAAAAATATACGGTAAAAACCGGCGACAGCAAGATGGCCGTGCCTGATTATGATCTTTCCGAAACCGATTATAAAATGTCCGACGGCCTTCCCGAAGCGAAAATCACCCAAATCAAACACGGGAATACCAACGTCGCAGCCGCACACGAAAAAACGCTCTGGCAGCAGCCGTGGTTCATGTGGCTCTGCATCGGCCTGGGTGGAATCGCAATCCTGTATTTTACCGTGAGCCTCGTCAAAGACATGAAGTAATTGCCAATTGTTAATTATCAATTGCCCATTATCAATTGATTCCCTATTTTTGCCGACACAAACAAACTTTCAAATATGCTAATTATTGGAATTGCCGGCGGGACAGGAAGCGGAAAAACCACCGTGGTGCACCAGATCATGAACGAACTGCCACAGACGGAAGTCGGGATTATCTCACAGGACCACTATTACAAAGAAACCAACCACCTGTCTTTCGACGAACGCGCCCTGATCAATTTCGACCACCCGCGCGCCATCGATTTTGAATTGCTCGTCGAGCACCTCAAGCAGCTCAAGGCCGGAAATGTCGTAGACCAGCCCGTTTATTCCTTCGTGACGCACAACCGCACCGACGATACCGTATCGACGCATCCGCGAAAAGTGATGATTGTGGAAGGCATTTTAATATTGGCAAACCCCGAATTGCGCGATTTGTTCGACATCAAGGTTTTCGTCCACGCCGATTCGGACGAACGCCTGATCAGAAGGCTAAGACGCGACATCGCCGAGCGCGGCCGCGACATGGAAGAAGTGCTCGCGCGCTACCAGAACACGCTCAAGCCGATGCACCAGCAGTTTATCGAACCCACAAAAGCCTACGCCGACATCATCATCCCGAACGACAAATACAACACCGTGGCGATTGATGTGGTTCGCGCCGTAATTAATCAGCGGATTTCATAAAAATTTCTTATTTTTAGCGAGATTTTAAGGAGCTGTTCCCGCTTTCGCCTTTATCTTTGCTTCGTAAACTCCGCAAAGGATACCGGCTCTATCGGGGCTAAAAACCAAATCCGCATCACCATGGCAGAAAAGCTTACCGACAGACCCTGGTTCAAATTCCTGAGCAACAAATATGTTTGGGTAATGCTGTTCTTCGCCGTCTGGATGCTGTTCCTAGACAACTATTCCTATTTCGACCACCGCGTCCTGAATCAGGAAATCGACGAACTCGAAGACAACAAAACCTATTACCAGGACGAAATCCGCAAAGATGAACAAAGCATCAAGCAGCTCAAAAATCCCGACGAGATCGAAAAGTACGCGCGCGAAAAATATTATATGAAAAAAGACAGCGAGGACATTTACATCATAGAATTTGAAGGCGACACCATTAAGAAATCACAATAGCGAAAGAAGCAAGAGTCAAGAACCAAGACGTAAAATCCTGAACCCAATACCTTAAACCATGAATCTATCTGACGAATTCGAACCGGTTTCTTCCAAACAATGGAAACAGCAGATCCAGTTTGAGCTCAAAGGCGCCGATTATAACGAAACGCTGATCTGGAATTCACCCGAAGACATTAAGGTGAAGCCTTTCTATCATTTGGATGAAGCGGAAAAATCTTTGCCTTTGCCTGCAAAAGAACAGCCGTTCCGAATCTGCCAGGATATTTTCGTGCACGACCTCGACAAATCGATTTACCGCGCCAACGACAGTATCAGCCGCGGTGCAGAAAGCATTCGTTTTACAATCGAAGATGAAAAGATTGATGTTAGGAAATTACTCGAAAGTCTTCCTTTGGAAAACGTTACCGTTTATTTCAACCTGGCTTTTCTCTCAATCGATTTCGTAAAACAGATCGATGACATCGCAACCAAAAAAAGTGCGAAAATCTTCTGCAATCTGGATCCGGTCGGGCAATTGGCGAAAAACGGCAACTGGTTCTCCAATACCAACAAAGACAATTTCGAGACTTTAAATATCCTTTCTGAAACGCTCCGCACGGTTTCATTTATCGGAATCCATTCGGGACTTTACCAGAATGCAGGCGCGAATATCGTGCAACAGATCGCTTACACGCTTTCGCACGCCAATGAATATTTCAACCGGATTCCGGCAATCAACAACCCTGTTGTCATTGAGGTTTCGGTAGGAACCAATTACTTTTTCGAGATCGCCAAACTGCGCGCCATCCGTTTGCTTTTCAACCGGATCGCAAAAGAATACGGCCACAAGCCGGATTGCCACATTCTCGCGATGCCGACAAAACGCAACAAAACGATTTACGATTACAACGTCAATATGCTGCGCACGACCACCGAATGCATGGCTGCGATTCTGGGCGGTGCCGATGCCATTTCGAATTTGCCTTATGATGTTTTGTACCATAAAAGCAATGAATTCGGCGAACGCATTTCGAGGAACCAGCTACTCGTACTCAAGCATGAAAGCTATTTTGACAAAGTGGGCAACGCGGCAGACGGCAGTTATTATATCGAAAGCCTGACGAAACAGCTGGCGGAGAAAGCGTTAGTGTTATTTAAGGAAATCGAAGCCAATGGCGGATTTCTGGTCAAGCTCGGTGAAAACGTCATCCAGCGGAAAATCAGCGAAAGCGCCGAAAAGGAACAGCAACTGTTCGATTCCGGACAGGAAGTCTTGCTCGGCACGAATAAATATCCAAATAAGAACGACCGTATGGCCGATGACCTCGAGCTGTTCCCGTTCGTAAAGACAAAACCGAGAAAAACACTGATTGCGCCAATCATAGAAAAGCGCCTCGCCGAAAAAAACGAGCAGGAAAGATTGGAACAGGAAAAAAATAATTAAAAACATCCGATTATGAAAAAACTATTGCTTTTGGTATTGTTGTTTTCCACAGCTGCCGGGTTTTCGCAAAATAAAATACCTCGAAGCGGCTCAGACAATATGACTTACGCGCTTGCAAACCTTGATGAGAAGCCTGAACTTGTGGGCAATGAAACTTTCAAGGACTTTTTCAAAAAGAATTTTCAAAACCCCGATAAAGGGAACGGACCGCTGAAAATGTCTTTCACAATAGAGAAAAGCGGCCTTGCCTTAGACGTTAAAGTTATGGAAGGTGCTGGCGACGAGGTCGTAAAAGAAGCCAAACGTGTCCTTAAATCGGCCGGAAAATGGAAGCCGGGCAAAAAAGACGGTAAAATTGTCAGGGTCAGGTATTCGTTTACGTACGTGAAATAAATTATTCTCCATAAAGCCAAAATAAAAAACTTTAAGGAGTAACATCGTTTAAAATCAGATGAAAAGAAAAGACCTCGGACATATTGACCTGAATGATTTAAAGGAAAATCCCACACCTTTCCATAAGGAGGCATTCCTTACGGCAGAAGGCATCACACTAAAGCAAAACTATTCCGCACAGGACATCGAAAACCTGGAACATCTTGGTTTCGGTGCGGGCTTTGCGCCAAATTTACGCGGTCCATATGCAACCATGTATGTCCGACGCCCATGGACAATCCGCCAATATGCCGGATTTTCAACTGCAGAGGAAAGCAATGCCTTTTACAGAAGGAATCTTGCCGCAGGGCAAAAAGGATTGTCGGTCGCATTTGATTTGGCGACACACCGCGGTTACGATTCCGATCACGAACGCGTGGTTGGTGATGTCGGGAAAGCCGGTGTCGCGATTGATTCGGTTGAGGATATGAAAGTTTTGTTCGACCAGATTCCGCTCGACGAAATGTCGGTTTCGATGACGATGAACGGCGCAGTCCTGCCGATTATGGCTTTTTATATTGTCGCTGCGGAAGAACAGGGCGTAAAACCGGAATTGCTTTCGGGAACAATCCAGAATGATATCCTTAAGGAGTTCATGGTGCGCAATACCTATATCTACCCGCCGACACCATCGATGAAAATCATCGCCGATATCTTTGAATTCACGAGCAAAAAGATGCCGAAATTCAATTCGATTTCCATTTCGGGCTATCACATGCAGGAAGCGGGCGCTACAGCGGATATCGAGCTGGCCTATACTTTAGCGGACGGACTCGAATACATCCGCACCGGTTTGTCGACCGGAATGAAAATCGACGAGTTTGCCCCCCGCCTGTCCTTTTTCTGGGCCATCGGCATGAACCATTTTATGGAAATCGCCAAAATGCGCGCCGGAAGGATGATCTGGGCCAAACTGTTGCGGCAATTCAACCCCAAAGATGAAAAATCATTGGCTTTGCGGACGCATTGCCAGACTTCGGGATGGAGCCTGACCGAACAGGATCCGTTTAACAATGTAGCGCGCACCTGTATCGAGGCTGCCGCTGCCGCTTTTGGCGGAACACAGTCTTTACATACCAACGCGCTTGATGAAGCCATCGCTTTGCCGACGGATTTCTCTGCAAGGATCGCAAGGAACACACAGATATTTTTACAGGAAGAAACCAAAATAACCAAAACCGTCGACCCGTGGGCCGGAAGTTTTTATGTAGAAAGCCTGACACATGAGATTGCGCAAAGTGCCTGGAAACTTATAGAGGAAGTCGAAGAACTGGGCGGCATGACCAAGGCGATTGAAGCCGGAATCCCGAAACTGAGGATCGAAGAAGCCGCCGCAAGGAAGCAGGCGCGCATCGATTCGAGTCAGGATATTATTGTGGGCGTGAATAAATTCCGCCTCGAAAAAGAAGACCCGCTGCACATACTTGATGTCGACAACCAAATGGTGCGCAGGCAGCAGGTGGAGCAACTTCATCATATTAAAGCAACACGAAATACAGAAAAAGTAAAAGAATCACTAGACAAGCTCATTGCCACAGCCAAAACCGGCGAAGGCAATTTATTGGAACTGGCCGTAGAAGCAGCCAGACATCGCGCCACTTTAGGTGAAATCAGCGATGCGCTCGAGACGGTTTTCGGAAGGTATAAAGCACAAATCAAATCATTCAGCGGTGTGTACAGCAAGGAAATAAAAAACGACGAAAGCTTCGAAAAAGCGAAACAACTGGCCGACGCCTTTGCCAAACTCGAAGGCCGTCGCCCAAGAATCATGATTGCCAAAATGGGCCAGGACGGACACGACCGCGGCGCAAAAGTGGTCGCCACCGGTTATGCCGATGTGGGTTTTGACGTAGACATCGGGCCGCTGTTCCAGACTCCGGCAGAAGCCGCAAAGCAGGCAGTGGAAAACGACGTGCACATCCTGGGCGTATCCTCATTGGCGGCGGGACACAAGACATTGGTTCCGCAAGTCATCGAAGAGCTCAAAAAATACGGGCGTGAAGATATCATGGTGATTGTCGGCGGCGTGATTCCGGCGCAGGATTACCAATATCTGTTCGATTCGGGTGCTGTTGCCGTTTTCGGTCCGGGAACGAAAATCAGCGAAGCAGCGATCAAGATTCTGGAAATCCTCATCAAAGGATTGGAGTAACCTAAAATTAGCAAAGCATTAATTTTCAAAAGATTATAATTCCTATTGTAATCTTTTTTATATTTGGATAGGGTCCTCTAAGACCTTTCCGAATCCTTACAAAGAAATTAGTAAAATAAATCCACGGTAAATCCAAATGTCAAAATTCCCGAATTCCGGCACCAGCATCTTTACAGTTATGTCGCAGATGGCCAACCAATACGGCGCCATCAATCTTTCGCAGGGATTTCCGAATTTTGAGGTCGACCCGAGGCTGACTGACATTGTTTCGCGGATCGCAAAGGGAAACGTACACCAATACCTTCCTTCGTCTGGCTATCCTCCGTTACTTCAGAAAATAGCCCGCCTGATTTTCAATTCCTATCAGAGAAATATAAATCCGGAAACGGAAATACTGGTAACCGCCGGCGCTACGCAAGGCATCTTTACCGCAATCCAGACGCTGGTATACCCGAATGAGGAAGTCATTATTCTCGATCCGTGCTACGATTGTTATGAGACACCTGTTATTTTATGCGGTGCGACACCAATCCATATCGCACTCAATGATGATTTTACACCAAACTGGCCTGCAATCGGAAATGCGATGAACGGCAGCACCAAAATGATCATCATCAACAATCCGCACAACCCTTCGGGGAAAATCTGGACGGCGGATGATTTTCTGGAACTCGAAAAACTGGCATTCCAATATCCAAACCTGATAATCCTTTCTGACGAAGTATATGAGTATATCACTTTTGAGCAACGGCATATCTCGATCCACAGCCGTCAAAAATTGCGGGACCGAAGCATTAGCGTTTCGTCTTTCGGAAAATCATTCCACATTACAGGCTGGAAAGTCGGCTATCTCATCGCACCCGAAATCCTGATGAAGGAAATCAAAAAAGTGCACCAGTTTATGGTATTCAGCGTAAACAGCCTTACCCAGGTCGCCATCAGCGAATACCTGGATATTGTTGCGATTGCTGAATTGGGAGACTTTTACAGGCAGAAAAGGGATTTCTTCAGAGACCGGATCCGCGATTCCAGATTCGAATTGCTGCCTTGCGAAGGCACTTATTTCCAGATTGTTTCCTATGCCGGGTTTTCTGATGAAAGTGATAGGGATTTTACGCGGCGGCTCGTTACCGATTATGGCGTAGCAGCAATTCCTGTTTCTGCTTTTTATGCCGACGGAAAAGATTTGAGGCACATCCGGTTTTGCTTTGCGAAGGACGAGCAGACTTTATCCGAGGCCGCAGAAAAACTATTGAAATTATAGTCTTAATTTGAGAACGCCATTTTCAAAGTATGAAAACACAACTATGACCAACCTTAAAAAATATTTCCTTTTTCTTTTTGTCTTGTTTTCCTGTAGCAGTTTTGCCCAGGTGCCGGGCAATCCATTATTGGAAAAAGGCTGGACGGCATTGGTAAAAGACAATGAAAATGATGCCTTTCGTTATTTTTTTGAGGCCTATGAAAAGGCAAACCTGGAGAACAACACCGCCGACAAGGCCGAATCGCTGCTCTATCTCGGCATCTGCTCTTTTGGTGCCAGCCTCGAAAAAGGGCTGCAATATGCGACACAATCTTTGGGCGAATTCAAAAAGCTCGAAAAATCAAATCCACAGCAGGCGAAAATCGGCAGGAGCAAATGCCTGCAGCTGATCAGCACCATCTATGTGCGGCAGAAAAAATACAGGATGGCGACGCAGATAAGTAAGGAAGTCGTTCATGTGCTGGAAAAAGAAAACGACGACTCCGGAACTTTGGGCCTTGCCTATGCCAGCCTTGGCAGCCTTTATGAAATGGATAAAAAAGAGGATTCGGCGCGCTTTTATTTCAAATCGGCTTTGCTGGATTTCAAAAAACACAACAATTACGCTTACCTGCCGGGTGCCTACATCAAGATCGGTGATTTGCTGCAAAAGCAACAGCAAAACGAAAACAGCCGGATTTATTTTGAGAAAGCCCTCACATTAGCCGATTCAACGAAAAACAAGCAAGCACAGGTTTCGGCGTTGCTTTCCCTTGGAAAATGGCATTTGGCGTTTGGCAAGAACATTCCGGAAGCGGTGCAATATTTTCAAAAGGCCCGTCTTATTGCGGTTTCGCTTTCCGATAAGACTTTTGAAATCAAGACACTCAACGAACTCATTACAATCAAAAAGCAGCAGGGAAAGTTTGAAGAAGTGAGCCAATTGCAAAACAAATTGATTTCGCTCAAGGACAATTTCTATTCGCTAGAAAGGGAACAGATCGTAAAAAGCCTTGAAGTGCAGTTTGAGGTTTCAGAAAAAGACCGCAAGCTCGCATTGGTTTCAAAGGAAAAAGAAGTGTCACGGCTTACCAATTTTCTGCTGGCGGGCTGCCTTGCCGTGCTGATCGTGATTTTCATCTTCGGATATATTTTGCTCAAAAGCATCAACAAGCGCGACAGGCAGCTGCTCAAGACCAAGGAGGCGCTCGTGGACGCTCTGGAAAAACAGAAAGAACTCAAGGAAAGACAATTCTCAAACGACATCGAGCACAAAGAAAGCCAGCTTAGTGCGATTACGCTGCAGATGCTGCAGAAGAATGAGCTGATTGAGGAAATCAAGGCGGCCATTGAAACAAAGGAACCTTTATCGGAGCAGCAGATGCTCAGGATGGTCAACAAACATTTTACCCAAAATAATGGCTGGAGCGATTTTGATCTGTATTTCGAAAGCATCAACAAAAATTTCTATACGCGGCTGAAGCAAAGTTACCCTGAAATCAGTTCGAACGACCTGAAGATTTGCGCGCTCATCAAGCTCAACCTTTCGATTAAAGAAATGGCCTCGATCTTGAACATTTCCCCTGATAGTGTCAAAACCGCGCGTTACAGGCTCCGGAAAAAACTGCAGCTGAACACCGAAGAGAATTTGACGGATTTTATATTGTCTGTCTAACCTGTCTACCTCATATCTACTGTAAAATAAAGGGCTGTCTACCTTTTGTCTACCTGTTTTTTATTGCGTGCGAATTTTGTTTGCCTACTTTTGGTGAAAGAAATTGCTATGAAAAAATTTCGTTAACCTTCTAAATTCAATCATTATGAGAAAAATTTACACTTTACTTTTACTGGCCGTTGCATCGTTATCAAATGCGCAGGTTCCGAACAGCGACTTTGAGCAAGGTTTCGGTTACGGATTGGAAAACGTTGCCGATTGGGGACAATTCTTTATGTTTACCGTGACGCTCGATGAAAACACGAATGAATATGTCCAGGACGACATCACTTTCGGCGAATCGATGCTTGGGATGTTTTGCAGTTCGGTTGAAGATCCGCATTCAGGGCAGCGCGCGATGCTCATCAGGAATGCCTTCAACAATACGTCCAATCAGGTCATTCCGGGCAAAGTCAATCTGTTCAACAACGCCATATCGGAACAGCCGACCGGATGGAATACCGGCATTCCCGTCGCTCCAGATGCGGTATTCAACTCTTTGTCGTTCTGGTATAAATTCAATCGTGTTGGAAATGACGTAGCCGAAGTCAGTTTACTTTTACACGATGCCGACGGAAATGAACTCGGAACCGCTAAAATCCTGCTTACGGAAACGGCTACAGATTACACCTATGTTTCAATGCCCATCACTTTTACGGGAATTGGAGATCCGGGACTTTTGAACATCACGTTTTTTATGGAAGCGGAAGGTTCGGAGGCAACTTTCGGCAGCAGCCTGACCGTGGACGACTTGTCGGTGAACAGCCTTCTCGCAACCAATACTTTTACCGCTTCCGCATTTTCAATATTTCCTACGATTGCCAATCAGGAAATCAATGTGATTAAAAACAGCAGCACTCCGAATGGCAAATACAACTTTACCATCATCAATGCAGAAGGCCGAATCGTTAGCAATACTTCATTTGAAATGCAGACCGGTATGGCTTCAAAAATAAACGTGGGTTCGCTTGCAAGCGGTGTCTATTTCCTAAAAACCGACAATGGCGGCAAAACATTCACCACCAAATTCATCAAAAAATAAACGAGCAATTTAATCAGTGTTGGAAACCGGATTGGAATTATTTTTCAGTCCGGTTTTATTTTTTGCTGTCCTTTAGTTTTATACATTTACAAAAACTAAAACCATGAATTTCACAGCAAAAATGCTACGCGACGACGCGCTCAAAGGCAAAACTATTGTGGTTACCGGCGGCGGAAGCGGCCTTGGAAAAGCCATGACCAAATATTTCCTCGAATTGGGCGCCAATGTCGCCATCACCTCGCGCGATCTCGACAAACTCAAAAATACGGCTGCGGAACTCGAAACTGAGACGGGCGGAAAATGCCTTCCGGTGCAATGCGATGTCCGGCATTATGAAGAAGTCGAAAACATGCTGCAGGAAGTTTTGAAGGCATTTGGAAAGGCCGATGTTTTATTGAATAACGCCGCTGGGAATTTCATCTCACCCACCGAAAGATTGTCGGCGAATGCGTTCGATACGATTATCGACATAGTTTTGAAAGGCTCGAAAAATTGTACGCTTGCGTTCGGAAAACACTGGATCGATACCAAACAGCAATCATCTGTAATTTTAAATATCGTAACGACTTATGCATGGACAGGATCGGCGTATGTCGTTCCGAGCGCAACTGCGAAAGCTGGTGTGCTGGCGATGACCAGGAGTTTGGCGGTGGAATGGGCGAAATACGGGATCCGGTCGAACGCAATCGCGCCCGGGCCGTTTCCTACCAAAGGCGCGTGGGACCGATTACTTCCGGGAGAATTGAAAGAAAAATTCGACCTCGCCAAAAAAGTGCCGTTGCAACGCGTCGGCGACCATCAGGAATTGGCGAATCTTGCGGCCTATCTCGTTTCGGATTTTTCGGCCTATGTGAATGGTGAAGTCGTGACGATTGATGGTGGCGAATGGCTTAAAGGCGCGGGACAGTTCAATTTGCTCGAGGCAATTCCTGAGGAAATGTGGGACATGCTGGAGATGATGATTAAGGCGAAGAAGGATAAGTAGAAAGAAGCAAGAGGCAAGAAACAAGAAGCGAAAATCAAAGAAACGTTCTTAAAAGGCCTAGCCCGGATAGCAGCGACATCCTTTTGCGGAACGCAGTGCAGCTAAAGATAAAGCGGATAGCCGGAATAGCTTCAAAAAAAAATCCAAATTAATCTATCTGCCGAAACATCTTTTTTCTTGCTTCTTGCTTCTTTTTACAGCTTCTTGCCTCTATTTTCCCGTTTCTTTTTTCTATTCCTAAACTTTGCGCTTTTGTTAACAAATAAGGCTTGAAAAACCCATAATTAATTGTATTTTTACGGCTCAAAATTTTAAAAAATAAATGGGTAAAATCATTGCTATTGCCAACCAGAAAGGCGGCGTCGGAAAAACGACAACTTCGGTGAATCTGGCGGCTTCATTGGGTGTTTTGGAGAAGAAAGTTTTACTTATTGATGCGGATCCGCAGGCGAATGCGAGTTCGGGACTTGGGATCGATATCGAGAGCATCGCCATTGGCACCTATCAGATTCTGGAACACAGCAGCCTGGCAGAGGAAGCGATCATCAAATGCTCGGCTCCGAACGTTGATGTTATTCCGGCACATATCGACCTGGTTGCGATTGAAATCGAGCTTGTGGATAAGGAAAACCGCGAATACATGCTCAAGGAAGCGCTGGCCAGCATTAAGGATAAATACGATTATATACTGATTGACTGCGCGCCATCGTTGGGATTGCTGACATTAAACGCGTTGACTGCGGCCGATTCTGTCGTGATTCCGATCCAGTGCGAATATTTCGCTTTGGAAGGTTTGGGGAAATTGCTCAATACGATCAAGAGCGTACAGAAAATCCACAATCCGGATCTCGATATCGAAGGCTTATTGCTGACGATGTACGATTCGCGTTTAAGATTGTCAAATCAGGTTGTTGAGGAAGTGCAGAAGCATTTCAACGATATGGTTTTTGACACGATCATCCAAAGAAATGTGAAGCTGAGTGAAGCACCGAGTTTTGGCGAAAGCATCATCAACTATGACGCAACGAGCAAGGGCGCGACGAATTATCTGCACCTCGCACAGGAAATTATAAAGAAGAACAGTAACTAGGTTATGACAAAAGTGGTTAAGAAACAAGCATTGGGAAGAGGATTGTCGGCGTTATTGAAAGACCCTGAAAACAACATTCAGTCGGTCGACGATAAGAACGCAGACAAAGTCGTGGGCAATATCATCGAATTGGAAATTGAGGTGATTGAGATCAATCCGTTTCAACCCAGAAGCAATTTCAACGAGGAATCGCTGCAGGAACTGGCGACTTCGATCCGTGAATTGGGTGTCATCCAACCGATTACCGTTCGAAAACTAGACTTCAATAAATACCAGTTGATTTCAGGGGAACGCCGTTTGCGGGCTTCTAAAATCGTCGGGCTTACAACCGTTCCGGCTTACATCCGGATCGCAAACGACCAGGAATCTCTCGAAATGGCTTTGGTGGAAAACATCCAGAGACACGACCTCGACCCGATTGAGATTGCATTGTCTTACCAACGTCTGATTGCCGAAATCCAATTGACACAGGAACAGATGAGCGAGCGTGTGGGGAAAAAACGGTCTACGATTGCGAATTACCTGCGATTGCTGAAACTCGACCCGATTATCCAGACCGGAATCCGCGATGGCTTTATCAGTATGGGCCACGGCCGTGCGATTATCAATATCGACGACCATGATGTGCAGACCGATATTTACCAGAAAATCGTGAGCCAGAACCTTTCCGTCAGGGAAACCGAGGCTTTGGTAAAAAACTACCAGGAAAGCCTCAAACCGGCTCCGGCGAAAGCGGCAAAAACCACCGGATTTAAAGTCGGTGACGACCAGCAAAAAACGATTGCCACTTATTTCGGCGCGAAGGTCGACGTGAAAGTCGCAGGCAACGGTAAAGGAAAAATCACGATCCCGTTCCATTCGGAAGAAGACTTCAACAGAATCATCAAATTGATCAAAGGTTAGTGAATAAAGGGCGCGCCATATTTTTTATCTGCTTCTTGTTTGCAAGCTTTACGCTTTCTGCACAAACAGAAGGTTCATTGACGATTGTGCAGGACACGACAAAAACGCCAAAAAACGAAGATATCGATCCGTTGACTCCGGCGAAAGCAGCTTTTTATTCGGCGCTATGCCCGGGAATGGGCCAACTCTACAATAAAAGATATTGGAAAATGCCTTTGGTTTACGGTGCAATGGGTACGAGTATTTACTTCTATTCGACCAACAGCACCAAATACCACGAATTTCGCGATGTCTACAAACGCAGGCTACAGGGATTTACCGATGACAAATACCAATTCCTCGACAACGACCGGTTGATCAGTGCACAGCGTTTCTACCAGAAAAACCGCGATGTTTCGGCATTGATTACAGCAGCATTTTATGTCTTGAATATTATAGACGCTAACGTTGACGCGCATTTAAAGCAATTTAACGTCGACGACAACCTGACTTTTGAGCCTGCGATTATGCACGATGATATTTTCGCACAGGCCAATATCGGATTTACCTTAAACTACCGTTTCTGATGAAAATAGCACTTTTAGGATATGGAAAAATGGGCAAAGTGATCGAACGCATCGCTTTGGAACGCGGACATGAAATCGTGCTTCGGAAATCAGGCAGCGATACATTCGACGGATTGGAAAAGGCCGATGTCGCGATCGATTTCAGCATTCCCGATGCCGCTGTCGGTAACATTTCTGCGTGCCTTAATGGCGGAATCCCAGTGATTTCAGGGACAACAGGATGGCTTGAGAATTACCACAAGATGGCGCAGTTGTGCGAGGAACAGAAAGGCGCTTTCATTTATGGATCGAATTTCAGCCTTGGCGTCAATATCTTTTTCGAACTCAATGAATATTTGGCAAAAATTATGTCGAAGTTTGATCAATATAAGGTTTCGATGGCCGAAATCCACCACACGCAAAAGCTCGATGCACCAAGCGGAACGGCGATTTCTTTGGCAAAAGACATCATCGAGAATTCCGATTATTCGAGCTGGGCTTTGGAGAATGCCAAATCGAATGAAATTCTTATCGATGCCAAGAGAATTGAAAATGTTCCGGGAACGCATTCGGTGCTGTACAATTCCGACGTCGATGCCATCGAAATCAAACACACCGCACACAATCGCGAAGGTTTTGCGCTTGGCGCCGTGGTTGCTGCCGAGTGGCTTTTCGGGAAAACCGGTATTTTCACAATGAAAGACGTGTTAAACTTAAATTAATAAATGTAACAATTCGGTCGGGCCGATGCCTTACTGTAGAAATAAAAAATCAGATTATGACACTAACACAATGGTTTGTATTTTTCCTGATCGTTCAGGTAATCCACTTCGCAGGAACATGGAAATTGTATGAAGCTGCCGGACGGAAACGCTGGGAAGCTCTGGTTCCAATCTACAATGCCATCATATTGATGAAAATCATCAACCGTTCGGCCTGGTGGACGATTTTACTTTTTGTGCCGATTGTAAACCTCATTATGATTCCGGTCATCTGGGTAGAAACGCTGAGGAGCTTTGGAAAAAATTCCACTACCGATACACTTTTGGGGCTGTTCACTTTCGGGTTTTACCTGTATTATGTCAACTATACACAGCCGTTGAATTATGTTTCAGACAGAAACCTTTCTTCGCCTTCCAAAGCCGGCGATACGATCAGTTCGCTATTGTTTGCGGTGATTGTTGCAACCATCGTCCATGGTTATATTTTACAGCCTTTTCAGATTCCGACTTCCTCTTTGGAGAAATCATTGCTCGTTGGCGATTTTCTTTTCGTAAGCAAATTCCATTATGGCGCCAGGCCGCCGATGACCGCCGTAGCGTTCCCGATGGTACACGATACGATTCCGTTCATCAAAAAAAGATCCTACCTGACATGGCCGCAATTGCCTTATTTCAGGTTTCCGGCTTTGCAAAAAATTAAGCGCAACGACATTGTTGTTTTCAACTGGCCCGTCGATACCGTTTATAAATTCTTCGACCGTTCCGGGAAAAGATTCGACAAACCCATCGATAAAAAATCAAATTATGTCAAAAGATGCGTCGGGATTCCCGGCGACAGCCTGTCTGTAAAAGATGGTATCGTATATATCGACGGAAAATTACTAGTGCTGCCCGAAAGAGCCAAACCGCAATACATGTATTTTATCGGCCTGGACGGAAAGACCCCGATCAATTTTGAATACTTATTGAACGACATGCACATTACCGATGCGGTCGGTTTCAGAAGCGAGAAAAAAGATACGCTGGTGATCAAGGCGCTGACCTTTGAAGGTGCGGAGAGATTAAAACATGTTCCCGGAATCACTTCCGTTACGCGTTACATCGCCAAAGGCCCTGAAGATGTATTTCCGAAAAACGGGAAATGGAATGCGGATAATTATGGCCCGATTTACATTCCGCAACAAGGCAAAACGGTGGCGCTGAATCTCGAAACGCTCCCGCTCTATAAAATGATCATCACCGATTACGAAAAGAATGACCTTAAAGTCAACGGCAATGAGATCCGTATCAACGGCAAAGTCGCAACCACCTATACTTTCAAGCAGGATTACTACTGGATGATGGGAGACAACCGCCACAACTCGGAAGACAGCCGCTTTTGGGGTTTCGTCCCTGAAAACCATATCGTCGGGAAACCGGTCTTTATCTGGATGAGCATCGACGGTATCAACAATGGCATCAAAAACTGGAAAATCCGTTGGGACCGTGTGTTTACGACCGTTGGCGGCGAAGGACAGCCTTACTCCTATTTCAAATTTTTCCTGTTGGCGCTTGCGGCTTATTTCGGAATCTCATTTTATCTGAATAAGAAGAAAGACGCGAAGAGTTAATTTGTTGATTTGTTAATTTGATTCGGTATTAATGTACAGCTATTCATTTGAGAAACTTGAAGTTTGGAAAGAAGCCAAAGAATTCACCAAAATAGTTTATTTGATAACTTCTGCATTTCCAGATTCTGAAAAGTTTGGGCTTGTTCCGCAAATGCGACGGGCCTCAGTTTCTATCTGTTCTAACATAGCAGAGGGTTCATCAAGAAACTCTTATAAAGATAAGGCCTATTTTTCAAATATAGCATTTGCCTCGACAATGGAAGTTCTGAATCAATTAATCCTGTCTTTTGAATTAAATTTTATTCCTGAAAATGATTATTTTAAAATGCGCTCTGATATAGAAAGCATTACAAATAAGTTAAATGCTCTCAGGAATTATCAGTTGGCCAAATCTACGGTATCCAAATAAACAAATTACCGCATTCACAAATGAACATTCTGATCCATCCCACCTATTTCCCTTCCATCAGCCATTTCGTCGCGATGGCGCAGGCTGACGGAATCACTTTTGAAATGGAAGACAATTTCCAGAAGCAGACCAACCGCAACCGGACGTACATCTACAGCCCGAACGGAATCCAGTTGCTCAATATCCCGATCAAGCATTCCAAAGCCAAGCACCAGAAAACCAAGGACGTCAAACTCGAAACCGCTTTCGACTGGCAGAAGCAGCACTTCAAATCGCTTGAAGCAGCGTATAGGACATCCCCTTTCTTCGAATATTTCGAGGACAGCCTTGCGCCCATCTTCACTAAAAAACACACCTTCCTGATGGACCTGAATTTCGAGACGATGCAGCTAGTTTCCAAATGCCTGCAGATGCCTTTCGAGTTTAAGGAAACTGCGGAATATTTTCATGAAACACCCGATTACGCCGACATACGCATGTTGGCAAACGGCAAAAAAGATTCTTCGGAATTTGAAGAATACACCCAGGTTTTCGGGGAGAAATTCGGCTTCATCAACAACCTCAGCATTTTGGATCTGCTGTTCAACGAAGGCCGTTATGCTTTGGATTATCTTAAAAAGCAGCCGTTGATTATTTGATCGAAAGCCGCGTCATTACGGGATAATGATCGGAATTGACGAATTCAGGGAAACTCACAAAACTTTTCACCTGCATCTGCGAATCGGCAAATATGTAATCGATCCGCGCCGGATAATACCTGAAATTATACGTCTGCCCGAAGCCTTTTCCGGCTTCCTCAAAAGTATCCTGGAGTTCCCCGCGGATGCTTCTGTATACATACGAATACGCGCTGTTGTTCATGTCGCCACAGATGATAATTGGATATTCGCAGCTTTTCTTGTGTTCCATGACAATTTCGGCCTGTTGCTGCTGCTTGCGGAAAGCAGCGCTGATCCTTCGCACGACCTGCTGTGATTTCTGCTGGTTGATCTCATCGATATTTTCCGAAATCTCGTTGACATCAGGTGAAATCTTAATCGACTGCAAGTGCATGTTATACACGCGGATGATGTCTTTCCCTTTCTTGATATCGGCAAAAATGACACTGTTATTGGAACTCGGCAACTTTAAATTTCCTTCATTGATGATCGGGAATTTGGAAAAAATCGCCATCCCGGTTTTGATCTTATTGCCCTGCATGAAAATATAGCGGTGCTGGTATACCTTGAGATCGATATTGGCCGAATTGGAATATTCCTGTATGCATAGGATATCAGGGTTTTCATCGTTGATGAATGTAAGAATGTTCGCAGGGATATCTTCATCCGGAATCCATTTAAACAGGTTGAACAGCCTGACGTTGTAGCTCATTACGGTGAAGTCTTTTTCTTCGCGTGGCAAATCGGTCGCCGAAAATTTGTAGAATTTATTGATGAAAGTGATGCCGAGCAAGAGCACCAGGCCCGATAAGATCATCTGTTTTTTGAACTGCAGCAACCAGTAGATAAAATACAACGCGTTTAAGATCAGGAACAAAGGCATGATTAAAGTCAGCACCGAAAGCAGCGGGAAAAATTTCGGCGCCAGAAACGGCAGTACATACGCAAGAAATGTCAATACCGCCAGAACCGTATTGAAAAAAAACATGACCTTGTTGAACCACGAAAGTTTCTTCATCTTTATTGTTTGCCTGCTTTGAACAGGAATTCTTTTTCTTCGGCAGTCAGGCTGTCGTAACCCGAACGGCTGATCTTATCGAGAATGTCGTCTATTTGTTGCTGCGATTTGTCTTTTGTAACGATTTTGGATACTTTTTTTTCAGGCTTCCGGTCATAATTGCGATGCACTTTTTTAAATGGTGTCTTTTCTTTCTGCCCGAAAAGCTGCGCTAATTTATCAAATATAACGGAAATGCCTACACTTAAATCGATTCCGCTGCGCAATAATTTCACATATGCGAATCCGAAAAAGGCCCCGGCGAGATGCGCCACATGGCCGCCCGGGTTTTCTATAAACACATATATGATATCGAGCAGCAGCAGCAAGGCCGCGAAATGCCACAGCTTTACATTTCCGATAAACAGGAACCGCACATACATTGATGGCTGGTAAGTGGCGGCGGCTATCAAAATTGCCATAATTGCTCCCGAAGCGCCGATAATAGTAGCATCTTTCCCAATAATATAATTCACCGCGGTGAAAATGATTCCGGCGAAAATGGCACTCAGGATATAAAATCCAAGCAATTGCTTTTTTGTAAAAAACGTCAGGAACAGCCGGCCTGAAAAATTAAGCACCAACATATTAAACGCCAGATGCATGAAAGTGTTGTGAAAGGCAGCATACGTCAGGATTGTCCACGGATTCCGAAGCAGCACATCGAGATTGGAAGACAGGAAAATCCAGTCCGGATAATCGAATGCGTTTCCCTTAAAGTCATAGAAAAAAATAATCGAGAGGATAAAGATGCCCACATTCCAATAGATCAGTTTCCGCTCGAAACCGTCAGTACTGTAATGTATTTTCAAATCATCTAAAAGGCCCATATCTATTTTGGAGTTGCTGTTAGTTCCAACGGTTGTGGCGGAACTGGTTCTTTTTCCAATACCACATCATTAAAAATCCGATCAACGCACCGCCAATATGGGCAAAATGTACAATACCGCTGGCTCCGCCAAAAATAGAACTTCCCTTTATGCCCATCACCAAATCGCCAATAAGGATAATTGGCACAAAATATTTGGCTTTTATCGGGATCGGGATAAACATGAGTCCGAGAATGGCATTTGGAAACATAAAAGCAAACGCAACAAGTAACCCATAAATAGCGCCTGAGGCACCAACCATCGGCACTTGGACACTGATTGCCGCGCTATAAAGCGAATCGAAATTTTCCTGCGTGATCAGGTCTAGTTTACCCGCATGTTGCAAAATCGGCAACAGCTCATTCTTAAAAAGATCAGGGCGGTAAACAGCACTGTCGGAAATTGTCGCGTTCAAAATTTGATGCAGCGTCCCGTCAGACAAATTCAAATCGGCCGCACCCTGCAGAATATGCTGCAGTTCCAGGTAGTTGATTCCCAATTGCATGCAGGCAGCCCCCAGTCCGCAGGAAATATAAAAAAAGATGAATTTTTTCGGCCCCCAGTATTGTTCCAAAGCGGATCCGAAAGAATACAGCGCGAACATATTGAAAAAAATATGTCCAATTCCGCCATGCATAAACATGTGCGTGATCAATTGCCAAAATTGGAAGCGATTGTCCTGGAAAGAGTACAACGCAAAATAGGTTTCAGAAGCAGGTACGATCTGGCTCCCGATAAAAAAGAGAATGTTTATTATCAACAACTGCTTGACCGTTGGCGTAATTTGCTGCATCATATTGCGAATTTTTTATCTAAATCTTCCACACGCATGGTGATGAAAGTGGGTTTTTGGAATGGGGAAACATTGGGTTCTTTGCAGGCAAACAAGCCATTGACAAGATTTTCCTGCTCTTTTTCTGTCAGATAGGTTCCGGTTTTTACCGCCAGGCTTTTCGCCATTGATTTGGCAATCGAGTCGTTCTGGCTGAAACTGCTTTCAGGAATGCCGTCGTGCAGGTCGCTGAGCAATTGTTCAAGTACGATCGAAACCTCGCTTTCGGTCACATTTACCGGAAGTCCCGAAATGACCACATGGTCTTCGTGGGTTTCTTCGAAAACAAAACCTGTATTGATCAGGGCAACTTTGAGCTCGGAAATCAGTTCCATTTCGCTCGTCGAAAAATACAGGTTCAGCGGAAACAGCAATTGCTGGCTCGCCGCCTGGTGCACGGTCATATTGGTCAGGAATTGCTCGTACAAAACGCGTTGGTGTGCGCGCTGCTGGTCTACGATCACCATCCCGGACTTGATCGGGTTGACGATGTATTTCTTATGGATCTGGTAGGTTTTATTGACCACCTGCTCCATTTCGTTTTCGTCAAATAAGGAAGCGGTGACTTCCTCGCTTTCGAATTGCATCTCGGCGGTTCCGGTCATTGTTTGCTGCGTCCGTTCGTTTTCGAAAGCCGAGTCGGTATCGTGTTTGAGTCCGACATAAAGGCCTTCCCAATGCGCAGTATCCGGCTTTCTTCGGTAAGATTCCGTCACAAAATGTTTATTGGGTTTTTCCTCCGAAAATGGATTGAAATTCCCATCAACTTGTATCGTCGGCACCGAAGCTTCGGCATCCTTGTAACTGTAGGGCGTATCGAGATTTGAATCGCGTTCGAAATCGAGCACGGGCGATACATTGAATTGCCCGAGGCTGTGCTTGACCGAAGAACGCAAAATGGCGTAGAGCGCGTGCTCATCATCGAATTTGATCTCTGTTTTTGTCGGATGGATATTGATATCGATTGTATGTGGCGGCACCTGCAAATAAAGGAAATAGCCAGGTTGGGAACCGTCTTTCAACAGGCCTTCATAAGCTGCCATGATCGCATGGTGCAGATAGCCGCTCTTGATGAAACGGTCGTTGACGAAGAAGAACTGCTCGCCTCGGTTTTTCTTGGCGAATTCGGGTTTGGAAACGAATCCCTGGATCGAGACGATTTCGGTCTCTTCCTTAACGGGAACAAGTTTTTCGTTGGTCTTGCCGCTGAAAATATTCACGATGCGCTGCCTGAAATTGGAAGGTGGCAAATTAAACAATTCGCCTCCGTTGTGGTAATAGGTAAAATGGATGTTCGGGTGCGCCAGGGCGACGCGCTGGAATTCATCCACGATATGGCGGTGCTCTACGATTTCCGATTTGAGGAAATTGCGCCTCGCGGGAATATTGAAAAACAGGTTCTTGACGGCGAATGAGGTGCCTTTCGGCAATACCGCCACATCCTGCGATATGAATTTACTGCCTTCGATGATAATGTGCGTCCCGAGCTCTTCCTGTTCCTGGCGCGTTTTCATCTCGACATGGGCAATGGCCGCGATCGAAGCCAATGCCTCGCCACGGAAACCTTTCGTATGCAAGGAAAACAGGTCCTCGGCCTGGCGGATTTTGGAAGTCGCATGGCGTTCGAAGCACAGGCGCGCATCGGTGACGCTCATGCCGAGGCCGTTATCGATGACCTGGACGAGCGATTTTCCCGCATCCTTGATGATGAGCTTGATGTCGGTTGCCTTGGCGTCGACGGCGTTCTCGAGAAGCTCCTTGACCACGGATGCGGGCCTTTGGACGACTTCTCCCGCAGCGATCTGGTTGGCAACGTGATCGGGAAGTAACTGGATAATACTCGACATTTGGGTTTTTTGTTGACTTCCAAAAGTAAGGAAATATGTGTTACTTGGAAAGGTTGGGATTGAGAAAGTTTTCACAAAAAGTTGCTGAGAAAAAGTAGTAATTGAACGCCGTCATTGCGAGCGAAGCGGGGCAATCTTTTGAAACTACGAAAACTCCGAGGAGATTGCTTCGCTGTGGCTCGCAATGACGTTGGTCTGATTGACTTTTGCGTTAGGGATTGAGGCGATATCCTCGCAACGCAGCGAAGAGATAAAGCCGAAAGCGCGGCCCGCAGGGAAACGCCCAGATTGCTTCGTCGTTCCTCCTCGCAATGATGGTTAATTAAGCTTGTTTTCTCAATTCCGCCATCTTGATTGCCGCGATGGCCGCTTCAGTACCTTTGTTGCCGTGGATTCCGCCGCTGCGGTCGATGGATTGCTGTGCGTTATTGTCAGTTAAAAGACAAAAAATTACGGGAATATCACCCTGCACATTTAAGTCCTTGATGCCTTGCGTGACGCCTTCGCAGACGAATTCGAAATGCATGGTCTCGCCTTTGATGACGCAGCCGATGGTGATGACGACATCGACGTTTTGGGTTTGCATCATTTTTTTCGCCCCGTAGATAAGTTCGAAACTTCCGGGAACGTTCCAGCGGATGATGTTTTCAGAAAGCGCGCCACAGTCTAAAAGCGCGGCTTCGGCACCCGAATACAGGCCGTTTGTGATGGGATCGTTCCATTCTGAAACAACAATCCCAAACCGAAAGTCCTTCGCGTTTGGGATTGTATTTTTATCGTAATTGGATAAATTTTTATTTGCGGTCGCCATTGTAATTTTTGATTTTAGAGGTATGATTTACGATTTTGGACGTTGCGTACATTCGTAAATCCGAAATCTTAAATCGTAAATTATTGTGCGAGTCCGATGAGCGCATCCGTTTGCTGTGCTTCAGGAGCCGCTTCGTATTTCTCTTTGATTTCGGTGAAATATTTGATCGCGTCGGCTTTGTTACCCAATGCCAAAGCGGTCTGTCCGGCTTTCAGAAGAAAGCGTGGCGTGGTAAATTCATTCTTGTTCATTTCTGAAGCCTTGATGTAATGCTCCAAAGCCTCTTTCAATTTGTTCTGCTGTGCGTAAGCATCGCCTACCGCACCATGTGCCAATACCGAAAGAATCTGGTCATCCGATTTGAATTTCTCCAATGAAGCGATGGCTTCAGGATATTTTTTCAGGTTCAGGTAAGAGATTCCGGCGTAATAGTTGGCCAGGTTTCCCGCATCGGTTCCTGAATATTTATTGGCGATATCGACAAAGCCGAATTTGCCTTCCGAGCCTTTTAATGCTAAAGTGAATAAGGAATCGCTGGCAGTTCCGTCAACGGCTTTCTGGAAATTCTGCTGCGCTTCGAACATTTCGTTTGCGGCTTCGTCTTCTTTTGGCGCGGTAATAAATTTCTGGTACAAAACGTATCCGACAACGACGAAGGCAACAGCGCCAACGAATCCGAAAATTGCTTTCTGGTTTTTCTCCACCCAAGCTTCGGTTTTAGAAGCCGTTTGGTCTAAAGAATTAAATACTCCGGCAGTCGTACTGTCTTTTTCATCAACATTTACATTTTCGATAAAATTATTGTCTTCTTTTTCTTTTGGAGTTTTGTAACCTCTTTTATTATACGTTGCCATTTAAGTTAAATTAGTGAGCCGCAAAAATAAAATTTTTATTCAAACTTAAAAGGGTTTTTTATTGATATTTTTCAATAATTTGCAGGCGCTTAAAAAAACAGAATTTACCACTGTCATCCAATCTTCAGAAACAGGCAAAGTTCTCAATATCAGCAAGCCTTTACAGATGTATTTAAAAAGAATTTCGTTATTCAATTACAAAAACTTTTCGGAAGCCGATTTCGGGTTTAACCACAAGATCAACTGTTTTGTGGGCAAAAACGGCATCGGGAAGACCAATGTGCTCGATGCGATCTATCATCTGGCGTACGGAAAGAGCTATTTCAATCCGCTTGCGGTGCAAAATATCCGCCACGGCGAGGAGTTTTTTGTGATCGACGGCGAGTTCGAAAAGAAAGGCCGTACCGAACAGATCGTCTGCAGCCTCAAAAAAGGGCAGAAAAAGATCCTGAAGCGCAACGGCAAACAGTATGACAAATTCTCCGACCATATCGGGTTTATCCCGCTGGTGATCATTTCGCCCGCCGATACCGACCTGATTACCGAAGGCAGCGAAACGCGGCGGAAATTCATCGACAGCGTGATTTCGCAACTCGACGCGCACTACCTGCAGGAATTGATCCAATACCAGAAAATCCTCTCGCAGCGCAACGCCTTATTGAAATATTTCGCCCTGAACCATGTTTTCGAAAAAGATACGCTTTCGATCTACAACGAGCAGCTGAATGATCTGGGCCGGCGGATTTTTGAGAAACGCAAAACTTTTTTGGTCGATTTCATCCCGATCTTCAACAAACACCATCAGATTATCACCGATTCGGCCGAAACCGTGCAATTGGTTTATGAAAGTTCCCTGCATGACAAAGATTTACTGGCGCTTTTGGAAGAGAATATCGGAAAAGACCGCGCTTTGCAATACACATCGGTTGGCGTGCATAAAGACGATCTGTTGTTTGAAATCGACCACTACCCGATCAAGAAATTCGGTTCGCAGGGCCAGCAGAAATCTTTCCTGATCGCTCTGAAACTGGCGCAGTTTGAGTTTGTTAAGAAGAAATCGGGCGTGAAACCCATACTGCTATTCGATGATATTTTCGACAAATTGGATGAAACCCGCGTGGGCAAGATTGTGGAAATGGTCAACAACGATGATTTCGGCCAGCTTTTCATTTCGGATACGCATGCCGAACGCACCGAAGCCATCATCAAATCGACGCACCAAAGCTATACGATTTTCAACCTCTGATTTGAGAACTAATTTTTGTAATTTAGCGGATCTAAATTTGAATCCCTTGAAAACAAAATTTGCCATCCTGATTTTCCTTTGCCTGTTGTTTATGAACTGCAACAGCCAGACCTCCAAAAATATCGAAACGCTTGCGCCTGCCGCCTATTCGGCTACGTTAAAAGCGACGCCGGATGCACAATTACTGGACGTCCGGACGCCCGAAGAATTCTCGTCCGAACATATCGACAACGCCGCGAATATCAACTGGAACGGCGACGATTTTGCCGGAAAGGCGGCGAAATACGACCAGTCGAAACCCATTTTCGTCTATTGCAAAGTGGGCGGAAGAAGCGGACAGGCGGCGCAGAAATTATCCGAAATGGGGTTTACGAAAATCTACAATCTCGAAGGCGGGCTGATGAAATGGAACGCGGCCGGATTGTCTCCGCCAAGCGACAAGATCATCGGGATGTGCGACCAGGAATACGGTGAAATGCTCAAGGCCAATAAGAAAGTGCTCGTTGATTTTTATGCCGATTGGTGCGCGCCATGCAAGAAAATGACGCCGTATCTTTTGAAAATGCAGACCGAACTGAAAGACAAAGTCACCATTGTGCGCCTCAATGCCGATGAGAACAAAACGATGATCTCCAAACTTAAAATCGATGCGCTTCCTGCCTTATTGTTGTATGAAAACGGCGAAGTGACCTGGCAGCACAACGGATTTATCAGCGAGGCCGATTTGAAAAAACAACTATAATTACGCCCATGCTTTCACCAAAAACGCTCGAATTTTTAGAGGACATCAAGAAAAACAACAACCGCGACTGGTTCCAGTCGCAGAAGAAATGCTACGAAGAATACAAAAAGGAATATCATGCGCTGATTGCCGAATTCCTCGATGCGATGAAGCCGAAAGATTCAAACCTCGAACTGCTCGAAGTGAAAAACTGCACGTTCAGGATTAACCGCGACATCCGGTTTTCCAAAGACAAATCGCCTTATAAAACGCACATGGGCATCTGGATGAATACCAATCCGAGCGGCGTGAACGCGCCGGGTTATTACATCCATATCGAAAAAGGGAAAAGCTTTGTGGCGGGCGGATTTTACTCTCCTGAGAATTCCGAGTTGAAGCAGATCCGCAAGGAAATCGCTTTTTTTCACGATGATCTGGAAGCGATCGTTTCGGGCAAGGATTTCAAAAAATACTTCGACGGGCTCGACAAGAACAACACACTCAAGACTTCACCGAAAGATTTCGACAAAGACCATCCGGCGATCGAATTCCTGAAGCTGAAAAGCTTTACGGCGTCGCATAAAATCACCGATAAGGAACTGTTCGACAAGGATTTCGTGAAGAAAACTTCCGGGAAACTCATCGCCATCAAGCCACTGATCGATTTCTTAAACCGCGGGCTTTCCGGGGAATAATTGCTAAACACTTTCGAATGGAAATTCACCACAATTTTTCTTTAAAAAACTACAACACTTTTGGTATCGAGGCCAAAGCCAGGCGCTTTGTCGCGGTGCATTCGGTTGATGAACTCAAAACCGTCTTGCAGCAAAATGCCGGTGAAAAAAAATTCATCCTTGGCGGCGGAAGCAACATGCTGTTGACCCGGGACATCGACACACTGGTGATTCATGTTGACCTAAAAGGAAAAAAAATCATTTCTGAAAGCGAGGATTTTGTAGAAGTGGAAGCGCAGGCCGGTGAGAATTGGCATGAATTCGTACTTTGGACGATTGCGCAAAATTTCGGCGGATTGGAAAATATGTCGCTTATTCCGGGCAATGTAGGCACCACGCCCATCCAGAATATCGGCGCTTACGGAACCGAAGTCAAAGATACGTTTGTTTCCTGCGAAGCGATGGAAATTGCCACGCAGCAAATAAAAAGGTTTGTGAATCCCGAATGTAATTTTGGGTACCGCGAAAGTGTTTTCAAAAATGAATTGAAAGACCGGTACATCATCACTTCTGTCGTCTTCAGACTGACGAAGAAAAACCATAAAATCAACACGTCTTATGGCGACATCACTTCAGAGCTTTCCAGGAATAATATTTCCGAACCCACTTTAAAAGACGTCAGCAATGCCGTAATCGCGATTCGCCAGAGCAAGTTGCCGGATCCGAAAGAACTTGGGAATTCGGGAAGTTTTTTCAAAAATCCGATCATTCCAAAATCGGAATTCGAAAAAATCCACGCCAGATTCCCCGAAATGAAATTCTATGAAGTTTCGGAAACCGAAGTCAAAGTACCGGCCGGCTGGCTCATAGAACAGGCCGGGTTTAAAGGCAAGCGCTTTGGTGACGCGGGAATCCATAAAAATCAGGCGTTGGTGTTGGTGAATTACGGAAACGCCACCGGACAGGAAATTCTGAATGTTTCCAAAGACATCCAGAAAACGATTTTCGAAAAATTCGGGATTGCGATTGAGGCGGAAGTCAACGTGATATAACGAAGAAAAAGTTAAGAAGCAAGAGTCAAGAATATGACATTTTGGATAATCAAAAAGTCTTATTCTTTATTACTCTCGCTTCTTGATTCTTGCTCTTAATCTTAAATCTTAAATTCATGTATATCGCCGACCTTTTCAAAAACGAAAACCAATCCGGAATCGAAGACTTTCTTCACAAAAACAGCTTCGGTATCCTGGTGAATCAAACAGATGGGAAACTTTGGGCCACGCACATTCCATTGGAATTCGACACGAACGAAAACGGCAGGAAGGTTTTATACGGACACATTTCCAAAGAAAACCTGCAATGGAAAAGTTTCGGAAACGACAACAAAGTGCTTGCGATTTTCACCGGTCCGCACGCCTACATTTCTTCTTCGTGGTATGATTTTGAAAACGTGCCGACGTGGAATTACACCGCGGTTCATGTATACGGAACTGTGAAAATCATTGAAGGCGATGCGGTTTTGGAGCACCTTAAAAAACTCGTCGATAAATATGAAGCGGCTTCGGAAAACCCGGTCAGCATAGAAAATTTTTCCAAAAAGACCATGATGCAAACCCGCGGCATCGTTGCTTTCGAAATCGAAATCACCGAAATCCAGGCTTCGAAAAAATTGTCGCAGAACCGCGACGATACCAATTTCGAAAACATCATTTCCGAATTGGAGAAAACAGGAAACCACGACGCGATAGCCGTAGCGGCAGATATGAAGAAATGTCCGCGATAAAGTTGTCAACATTTTAGCAAATCTTAATTTGCAAATGACTTTTGAATCGTACCTTTGCAGCTGTTTTTAAAAGACAAATTGCTTATATGTTGATCATTACTATCCTATTTTACCTTTTTATCGCCGTCGTTACCATCCAGCTTTTTTACTATATCGTTGTTTTTGGGAAATTCGCCTATAGGAAATCGCAGCCCGGTACGCCAAAAAGGATTCCAATTTCCGTAATCGTATGCGCCAAAAATGAGGAAGAGAATGTGGCCAGATTTGTCCCGATCCTGGCCGAACAGGATTATCCCGATTTTGAAATTGTATTGATTGACGATGCTTCCAGCGATGCGACGCTCGATTTGCTCGAGGCTTTTGAAAAGCAATATTCCAATATCCGTTTGGTCAAAGTAGAAAACAACGAAGCGTTCTGGGGCAACAAAAAATTCGCGCTCACGTTAGGAATCAAGGCCGCCAGCAAAGAATACCTGTTGTTTACGGACGCCGACTGTTACCCGACTTCCAAAAACTGGATCAAGGAAATGAGTTCGCAGTTTACGATGCAGAAAACAATCGTTCTCGGTTATGGCGCTTATGAGCGGATTCCGGGTTCGTTCCTCAATAAAATCATCCGTTTCGAGACGATGCTCACGGCGGTGCAATATTTCTCCTGGGCGAAAATGGGACATCCATATATGGGCGTCGGGCGCAATCTCGCCTATAAGAAGGAAGAATTCTTTAACGTAAACGGTTTTATAGACCATATGAAAATACGCTCGGGCGATGACGACCTGTTCATCAACCAGGCGGCCAAAGGAAAGAACACGACCATTTGTGCATCGGCGGAAAGCTTTACGTATTCCATGCCCAAAACCTCGTTTAAGGAATGGTTTACGCAAAAGAGAAGGCACGTTTCCACGGCAGGATTTTACAAACCGTTTGATAAGATACAGCTCGGGCTGTTCTTCATCTCGCAATTGCTTTTTCTGGTTTTGCCGATCGTTTTGCTCGCGTTTCAATTCCAGTGGATTATCGTTTTAGCGCTTATCGGCTTTAGGTATTTATTCGCCTGGACCACACTCGGACTATCGGCTGGGAAATTAAGGGAAAAAGACACGATGTACTGGTTCCCGATTATCGAGATTACGCTTATCTTTACACAACTGAATATCTTCTTCACCAATATTTTTTCAAAACCGGTCCATTGGAAATAAAAAAAAACATAGAGAAAGCGCAGAACGGCGATCAGGTTGCCTTCACTTTCCTATTGGATTTTTATTGGAATGCCGTCTACGGTTTCATGCTCAAACGCACTGAAAACGAAACCGACGCCGAAGACATCACCATCGAGACTTTCGCCAAGGCATTCGACAAGATCGCCACCTATAATCCCGAATTCCAGTTCAATACCTGGCTCATCGCCATCGCCAAGAACGTGCATATCGACCTTTTGCGCAAGAAGAAATCGGCCTTGTTCATCGATATCACCGATGAGGAAGACCAACAGGCCTATAATGTCGCCGACACCGCGCCATCTGCCGAAGACGAACTCATCGCCAAGCAGAACCTTTCCAGCCTGCTCGAATGCATCCGCCAGCTCAAGCCGCATTACCAGGAAGTGATCCAGCTGCGTTATTTCCAGGAATTGTCTTATCAGGAAATCGCCGATCTGCTCGGGGAACCTTTAAGCAATGTCAAGATCAAACTGCTGCGCGCGAAAAAACTGCTGGCAGAAATCATCGAGAACAGAAGGTAAACTGGTTATTTGTTCAGGAGCTGTTTCCTGCTGTCCGCTATATCTTTTGCCCTGCGGGACAAAAGGATGCCGCTTCCATCAGGGCTAGTTCCGCAAACCCTGCCATTCAACGTTTTTTCAATACAATTCACCGAAGATTGAAAAATTCCTACAATTTTAAATATTAAACCAAACATCTTTTGCGTTATATGTTAAAATAGACGTGCTTATGAAATGATAGTACTTAACCAATTAACTTTTTAATTATGTCAAAATTAAGTATCTATGAAACCGGCTGGATTGACCTCGTCTTTGAAGGCAAAAACAAAAAATACGGCGCTTACCAATTGCGCCAGGAAAATCCAAGAACCACCACTTTCGCTTTCTTATTCGGGTTGCTGTTTATCGCTTCCATTTCGGGATTGGGGATGATGTTGAGCTCGTTTGGCAACAAACCGTCCATGACAAATGACTTTCCTCTTTTAGACACGCTGGTTCATGTGACAAATGTGAAGTTCCCAAAAAAACCGGAACTCCCAAAAACCACAAAGCCAAAATCAACTCCTGCCGAGAACACCACTCCTGAAGCAGTTTTGCGGAATCCAATAATCTCACATCCTAATGTTGCTATAGATGTGGCACCTACCAACAATCCGCCATCAACACCGGTAGAGAATGGCTCGCCAACAGGAACCGGGACAACTCCGGAAACTTCCGGAACCGGAACTGCATCAGCGACAGTTCCCGTGGTTATTGAAAATGGAGAAGACATTGTCACCGCCGCCGATGTCATGCCCGAATATCCAGGCGGAATCAAAAAATTCCTGACTTATGTCGGTAACAATTTTGAAAAACCTGAAATAGACGAAACGGTGGTCATCATCATGTCGTTCGTCATCGAAAAAGACGGCAGCATGTCGAACATCAAAGTGGTCAGAAATCCGGGTTACGGACTCGATAAGGAAGCCATCCGCGTCCTCAAAGCGCAGCGTACCAAATGGAAACCAGGGATTAAAAACGGCAAACCGATACGCGTTTTGTATTCGCTGCCGATCAGGATTACAAAAGGTTAAGATACAATCGGATATAAAAAAAAAGCAGCACTTTCCGGTGCTGCTTTTTTGTTAGGCTTTCTTTACGAATTCGGTCCGCAAGACCATCGCCGTCTTATTCACGCGGCAGTCAATTTCGGCCGGGTCGCCGGTCAGGCGGATGTTCTTCACCATCGTTCCTCTTTTGATCACATCCGAGGAACCGCGGACTTTCAAATCTTTTATAACGGTCACCGAATCGCCGTCGCTGAGGATATTGCCGTTGCTGTCTTTTACTTCCATTTTGTTTGTGTTTGTGCGTGTAAAAGTACGAAAGGATTTTAATACATTTGGGGAAATCTTATCCAAACATGCAAACATTTACGACTTCCGAGAAACTCAAACACCTGCTCGGATTCCCCGTTATCGTAGCCGCACTGGGCTATTTTGTAGACATTTATGACTTGCTTCTTTTCGGGATTGTGCGCGTGCCGAGCCTGAAAGAATTGGGGCTCGATGCAGACGTCGTCGGGACAACGATCATCAATTTCCAAATGGTCGGATTGCTGCTTGGTGGCATCCTTTGGGGAATCCTCGGCGATAAGAAAGGGCGGCTGTCGGTACTTTTCGGGTCGATACTCGTCTATTCACTGGCCAATGTCGCGTGTGGATTTTTACCACAGATGGATTTTGGCGACAAGGCGACCATTTATGCGGCTTTGCGTTTCCTGGCCGGAGTCGGATTGGCGGGTGAACTCGGCGCCGGAATCACACTGGTTTCCGAGAGCCTGCCTAAAGAATTGCGTGCCATCGGGACTTCAATCGTTGCTGGTTTCGGGTTGCTTGGTGCGGTGGTCGCGCAGCTTACGGTGGAACTTGCCGGAAACTGGACGTATGCGTATTTCATTGGCGGCGGACTCGGAATTCTGTTATTGCTGCTCAGGATCGGGGTTTTCGAAAGCGGTCTGTACAAGCAACTCGAAAAAACTGCGGTTTCCAAAGGAAATTTCCTCTCCTTTTTTACCGATTGGGACCGTTTTGTAAAGTACATGAAGTGCATCGCCATCGGTTTGCCAACGTGGTTCTGCGTCGGGATTCTGGCGATGATGGGCAACCAGTTTGCGCCTTATTTCGGGATTGAAATCCAGCCCGGGAAAGCGATTATGTGGGCGTATGTCGGCATTTCGATCGGGGATTTTGCGAGCGGACTGATTTCGCATGCGTTGCGTTCGAGAAAAAAAGCGATCTTTTATATGATGCTGTTTACGATCGTCGGGATAATACTGATGCTTTTTGGCGGGACGACGAGCGAAAACAGCTATTATTTTTTCTGCGCATGGCTCGGCCTCGGAACGGGTTACTGGGCGATGTTTGTGACCGTCGCCGCGGAACAGTTCGGGACGAATATCCGCAGCACCGCAACGACTACGGTTCCGAATATGGTGCGCGGCCTGGTTCCCGTGATGCTGCTGGGTTTTGATTTCTTCAAGGTCGGTTATGGCGTGATCGTATCGGCGGTGATTGTCGGGATTGTGGTGTTTGCGCTCGGGATTTATTCGACTCTGACGATTGCCGAAACGCACGGAAGGGATTTGGATTTTACCGAGTAAACCACGCATCTCTTATTTTTAGGATTCTTCGATTTATTTCCAAAAGGTTTGTAACCTTTCTGCAACTCGCCCACTCTATTTAGATATAACCAATTAATTCTTCAAAGATGGAAACGACCGCAATGAATCAACTGAAACCGACCTTTAACTTATTAAGACTCACATTTGGTATCGTGCCTATCGTTGCCGGGCTTGATAAATTCACCGATATCCTGGCCGACTGGGATAAATACCTGCATCCCGGACTTGCAGAAATGCTGCCTTTTTCGCCACATACTTTCATGATGATTGTAGGTGTGATTGAAATTGTCGCCGGAATCATTGTATTGGCAAAACCAGCCATCGGCGGAATCATCGTTGCCGCATGGCTCACGTTAATAGCCTTGACATTGCTGGCAAGCGGCCATTATCTGGATGTTGCCGTCCGCGATCTTGTTATGGCGATTAGTGCCTTGTCGATGGCGCGAATTTCAAGAATTGTCTAAATAATGACCGATGGGTTTGCGGCAGACTGAAGATGACTGTTGCAGGCCCTTTTTTTAGGCAAAGATTCACTAAATTTAAAGATGGAAAAACCCGAGCAATATTCTGATATCGATATTATTGGAAAAATCACGGCTGGCCAGATCGGTCTGTTTGAAATCCTCATCAGGAGGTACAATCCGTATTTGTATAAAACGGGCCGCGCGTATAATTACAGCCATGAAGACACGCAGGACCTGATGCAGGATGCCTTCATCGACGCCTACATGAACCTTTCGAAATTTGAAAACCGTTCGACTTTCAAAACCTGGATCGTTAAGATCATGCTCCATAACTGCTACCGGAAACAGCAAAAATCGAGTTATAAAAATGAGGTCAGGACTGCCATCTCCGATCATTCCAAACCCTTATTTTCTTCCCAAAACCATACGGATACAAACAGCGTAACCATGAACAGAGAACTGAGCAATGTCATTGAAAATGCCCTGAAAGAAGTACCTTCCGATTACAGGATGGTGTTTACCCTAAGGGAAATGAACGGAATGAATGTTGCCGAAACCGCAGAGATATTAAGCATTTCCGAAGCCAATGTCAAGGTGCGCCTCAACCGCGCCAAAGCGATGCTGCGCAAGGGAATCGAAAAGTCTTATTCTGCCGATGACATTTTTGAATTCAACCTCATTTATTGCAATGCAATTGTAAACAAGGTCATGCAAAGGATAAACAATCTCGAAGCCGAAAAATCCTAGCCCCGATTATAGTGGAAATCCTTTTTGAGCTTTTTCAGCGAAAAAAGATTGCAACGGAAAGCGGGAAACTGCTCCTGATTGCCATGCTTCGCTCACAATGACAATGCGGAAATCGGGTGACAAAATCCCCATTTCCGCTAACACCGAATTAACAGATAAACGAATCCACAAATTAACAACTTTCCCTATCTTTGTACGGCAAAAAACACGCACATGGAAACGGTTTTAGAGAATACATTACCCATCGGCAAGCCCAAATGGCTCAAGGTAAAACTGCCGATCGGACAAAAATATACCGAACTGCGCGGTCTCGTAGACAAATACAAACTCAACACGATCTGCACCTCGGGAAGTTGCCCTAACATGGGCGAATGCTGGGGCGAAGGCACCGCGACGTTTATGATCCTGGGAAACACCTGTACGCGTTCGTGCGGTTTCTGCGGCGTAAAGACCGGGCGTCCGGAAACGGTCGACTGGGACGAGCCTGAAAAAGTGGCGCGCTCGATCAAAATCATGAACATCAAGCATGCCGTCGTTACGAGCGTTGACCGCGACGATTTGAAAGATATGGGCTCGATCATCTGGATTGAAACCGTAAAGGCAATCCGCAGGATGAACCCAACTACAACTTTAGAAACCTTAATCCCCGATTTCCAGGGCGTAGAAAGAAACATCGACCGCATCGTGGAAGCAAACCCGGAAGTGGTTTCGCATAACGTGGAAACGGTCAGAAGACTCACGCGTGAAGTCAGGATCCAGGCCAAATACGACCGCAGCCTGGCGGTTTTGAAATACTTAAAGGACAAAGGAATCCGCAGGACCAAGTCGGGAATCATGCTCGGACTCGGCGAAACCGAAGAGGAAGTGATCCAGACGATGCAGGATCTGCGCAACGCCAACGTCGATATCGTCACCATTGGCCAATACCTGCAGCCGAGTAAAAAACACCTTCCGGTAAAGGAATTCATCACGCCGGAACAGTTCGAAAAATACGAGAAACTGGGCAAAGAAATGGGTTTCAGGCATGTGGAAAGCGGCCCGCTGGTAAGGTCGAGTTATCATGCGCAGAAACATATTTTGTAATTAGACGCGCTGCGCTTTCATAATTGAGACACGCTGCGCTATAGATTTTCAGGATGGCGTTGCCTGCGGCCCGCGCTATACGCTACAATCTGTCATTGCGAACGAAGTGAAGCAATCTTTGGAAATTTCCACAATCGCAATGACAGGATTTTCGCTGCCATCGCTAACGCAAACCTTCTAAGAATGACCGTCATTGCAAGCTGTCATTGCGAACAAAGTGAAGCAAACTCAAGCAATCTCCCGAAACTTTCCAATCATCTCTTATCTACAACTTATGACCAAAACCAAAATTGCCATCAACGGATTCGGACGCATCGGAAGAAACTTATTCCGCCTGCTGCTCAACCATCCAACTATTGAAGTCGTCGCTATCAATGACATCGCCGACAACCGCACGATGGCGCATCTTATAAAATACGATTCCATCCATGGCGTTCTGCCTTTCGAATGTTCGTTTGATGAGAATTCCATTATCGTTAACGGGAAACATTACACTTTCCTGCACGAAAAAGACATCGCCAGCCTCGATTGGAAATCTTTAGACATCGACGCCGTCGTAGAATCCACGGGCAAATACAAAACCTTCGACGAAATCAACGCGCACATTCTTTCGGGCGCGAAAAAAGTGATCCTGTCGGCACCTTCTGAAGTCGACACCATCAAGACCGTCGTGCTCGGCGTTAATGAAAATATCCTTGACGGGACCGAAACCATCATTTCCAACGCAAGCTGCACCACAAACAACGCGGCGCCGATGATCAAGATCATCAGCGAATTGTGCGGCATTGAGCAGGCTTACATCACCACGGTCCATTCTTATACAACAGATCAAAGTCTGCATGACCAGCCGCATAAGGATTTGCGTCGGGCACGCGGCGCTTCGCAATCGATCGTACCGACGACCACCGGCGCTGCGAAAGCGCTGACGAAAATATTTCCGGAATTTGCAGGCAGGATCGGCGGCAGCGGCATCCGCGTCCCGGTTCCCGACGGTTCGCTCACCGACATCACCTGTTATGTCAAAAATGAGGTTTCGATCGAGCAGATCAATACGGCATTCAAAAGTGCCGCAGCAAATGAGCTAAAAGGAATTCTCGCTTATACGGAAGACCCGATTGTTTCGGTTGACATTCTGGGCAACAGGAATTCCTGCCTTTTTGATGCGCAACTCACCTCCGTAATCGGAAAAATGGTCAAGGTAGTAGGCTGGTATGACAATGAAATAGGGTATTCTTCGCGAATTATTGATTTAATAAATTTAACAGTTAAGAAATAATTTCATACTTTTAACGCTCTGACTAACAACGAACAAACATTAATGCGGATATTTTTAGCCTATTTTCTTTTATTCAGCTCTATTCTATTCGCCCAAAAGCAGAAAAAACCTGCCCAGGAAGTGGATAGCGTTGGCTATTATATTGAGCTTTCCAATTTCAATATCAAGACCAATAATTATAAATATTCGCTGACTTTTGCCCAAAAAGCGATCGACTATGCCAAGAAAACCTCCGACGTTGTAGCCCAGGCCAATGCCTACTCTACTTTGGGCGCCATTTATTTCGAGCTTAAGAAATACGATGACGCCATCGAGACTTATTACAGGAGTATTTCGCTCTACAATTCCATCAAACCATCAAGCAACCAGGCTTTCTCGTATTACCGCCTGGGGTTGTGCTATATGGAAAAAGGCGATTATTCGAAGGCCGATATCTATTTCAACAAGGCAAAAACCATCTATGAAACCATCCGTATCCCGAATGCAATCGAATTGCTGAACCTGCAGAAAGGGATTGTTTACAAAGCAAAGGGCGAATACAAATCGGCCATCCCGATATTTAACCAAATCATCGCCAAACCCGATGCCGACGATGTCTTTAAGACCAAAGCCGAAGCGCTGTACCAAATCGGCAACATCGAAATGCAGAACAACCGTAAGAACCTTGCGCTCAACTACCTGAACCGCGCCTACGAACTCAACGGCAAAGACAAAAATATCGAGCAGAAAGCAAAAATATTGTTCTCCCTGAGCCAGGTCTATGAGAAACTGCTTGACGTGAATGCGGCCTATTCGCTGCTCAAAAAACACCTGCAGCTTAAGGACAGTATCGCCATTTTGAATACGCAAAAACTGGGCTCGGAAGATTATGTACAATTTAAGGAAAGCGAAAGACTCAAGACCATCGAGCAGATGGATAAGGAAAACAAGGAGCAGCAGAAAGCCAACAAGGTAGCCAAACTAATCAGTATCCTTGCGATTGCCCTGATTTCTATCCTGTCGCTGCTGAGTTTGTCGCTCTATAAAAACAACATCATCAGGAACCAGTCGAATTTACTGCTCAAGGAGAAAAACAACGAATTGCAGCTCGCCAAGGAAAAAGCCGAAAAAGCTTCGAAAGCAAGGGCCGAATTCCTTTCTACCGTAAGCCATGAATTGCGCACGCCTTTGAATGCCATTAACGGAATCACGCACTTATTGCTCGAGGAAAACCCGAAAGAATCGCAGCTGAATTACCTGACTTCGCTCAAGTTTTCAGGAAATTACCTGCTCACGTTCATCAATGAGATCCTCGAGATCAACCGCATCGAGTCGAGTACCATCGAAACCGAAAACATCAATTTCAATCTCAAGCAGTTGCTCGGCAATATCATGAATTCGCTCAAGGAACTGGCGACGATCAACAACAATGCATTTACTATCGAGATCGACCCGACCATACCGGATTACCTGATCGGCGACCCGACGAAATTGTCTCAGATTTTCCTCAACCTGATCAACAACGCACTGAAATTTACCAGAAACGGCGAAGTGAAAGTTATCCTGTCAGTCAATGAAATCAACCCCGAATTTACCGCAATCCATTTTGAAGTCCTCGATACCGGAATCGGAATCCCCGAAGAAAAAATCGAGACGGTTTTCGACAGCTTTGCGCAAGGCTCTATTGAAATCAACCGCAAATACGGCGGCACCGGACTTGGACTCACCATCGTCAAGAAACTTATCGACATCCTGGGTGGAAAAATCAAGCTCGAGAGTAAAGTGGGCAAAGGCTCGTCGTTTTCCTTCGACCTGAGCTTTAAAATCGGCGTCGACAATGTCCATCATGAAAAAGTCTCTGATTTTGACGAATCTATTCTCAAAGGCAAGAAAGTCCTCTTGGTCGAAGACAACAAGATCAATCAGATGATCACCAAGAAAATGGTCGAAAATAAAGGGATGGAATGCGAAGTGATCGACAACGGCGAAGATGCTATCGAAGCAGTCAAGAACAACTCCTATGACCTTGTTTTAATGGATGTGCATTTACCGGGAATCAACGGAACCATCGCCACACAGACGATACGGATCTTCGACAAGAAAACGAAAATTATTGCGCTCACAGCGATTTCGCTTAACGAAAACCGCGACATGCTGCTGTCTTATGGCATGAACGACGTGATTACGAAACCCTTCGACCCGATTGATTTTTACAGGGTGATTTCGCAGAATCTGGCGAAGAAAGACAAGGCGTAATACAGATACGCGTGTTTTTTGAAGCTATTTCCCGCTGTCCGTTGCAATCTTTAGCTTTTTAAAGAAAAAAGCCAAAGGATTTTCACTTCCATCAGGGCTAAATCCGTTCCCTTTTAATATCTTTTAATCAATTCCCCAATCAGGTTCCGTACCTTTGGTTCGGCCGCAACCGCCGCTTCCAGAACTTCCTTGTGCGTAATCGTGTCGATGTTTTCCTCATCGCCTATATCCGTAATCACCGAAATCCCGAATGTCTCCAATTCCATATGGCGCGCCACGATCACTTCCGGAACCGTCGACATCCCGACGCAGTCGCCGCCCATCGCCCTGACCATTTTGTATTCGGAGAGGGTTTCAAATGTCGGCCCCTGCAAGCCAAGATAGACGCCGTCTTTCACATCGATTTCAAGTTCGTAAGCGATTTCTTTGGCTTTATGGATCATCGCGCGGCTAAAAGGTTCGCTCATATTGACGAATCTCGGACCAAAACGCGAATCGTTTTTTCCCCTTAAGGGATGTTCCGGCAACATATTGATCTGGTCTTTCAGGATCACAATCGATCCGACCTTATAATTCGGATTGACACCACCCGAAGCATTGGAAACAATGAGTTTTTCAACACCGAGGTATTTCATCACACGCACCGGAAATGTCACTTCTTTCATATCATAACCTTCATAATAATGAAACCTGCCCTGCATGGCGACGATTTTCTTATCGCCGATCGTCCCAAAAACCAAGGCACCTTTGTGGCCTTCAACCGTTGAAACCGGAAAATTTGGGATTTCTGAATACGGAAGTATAAATTCTATACTGATATCGTCGGTAAAACTGCCTAGCCCGGAGCCTAAAATGACGCCGTATTCGGGAGTGAAATTGGTTTTCTCTTTGATGTAACTAACGGTCTGCTGTACTTGTTCCCACATAATTATTGATTGTTTTATCGAAATCATTGCCATCAGAAAGAAATGCACTTTTAATCGGAAGGTAAAAAAGCTGATCGTCGGAAATGCTGTCTTTAAGCCGCATGTAATCCTTTTCGGTTGTAATGATTATTCTGTTTTTAGCTTTGTCCTGAATATCTGAAATATCCTTCTCCGAAAAATGATGGTGGTCCGGAAACTCCAGGATTGTATCGTTTTCATTTTTCAGGTAGTCGAAAAAAGGCTTTGGCTTGGCAATTCCGGCAACCAGCAACTTATCTTCAGCGCCGGTTTCGATTACCAATTTAGACTCATTTTTATTGTAAATCCTGTCGTCATAAACGATTGTAGTGAAAAACAGCTGCTGCCCTTTTTCAATTTTTAATTTAATACGGATTTGGTTTTGCTGTCCGGAAGACAGATTCGCCGGGCATTTCGTCACCACGATCACATCGGCACGTTTTGCTCCGCTCCTGCTTTCGCGAAGGTTTCCGGTTGGCAAAATAAAATCATCTGCATACAAATCGCCGTAAGCGGTCAGTAAAATATAAAATCCGGCTTTGACTTTCCGGTGCTGGAACGCGTCATCGAGCAGGATAATTTCGGGTTTGGCTTTGAGATCCAACAGGTTTTCAATCCCGTTTTTACGGTCGGCGTCAACGGCAACTTTAATATTGGGGAATTTGGAATAAAACTGGAACGGCTCGTCGCCTAAAATTTCGGCATTCGAATTGGCATCCGCCAAAACAAAACCTTCCGATTTCCTTTTGTAGCCGCGGCTTAGCGTCGCCACTTTGTAATTTCCGGAAAGCAGCCGGATCAAATATTCAATCTGCGGGGTTTTTCCCGTTCCGCCAACGCTAAGGTTTCCGACAGCAATCACGGGCAGATCAAAACTATAGGATTTGAGGATCTGCCGGTCGAAAAGAAAATTGCGAAACTGTGTGATCCAGCCGTATAAAACCGCAAACGGGAACAGTATTTTTCGCACGAAAATCATCTTGCGAATGTATAATATTTTATCTTTGAAAGGAAAAATAATTACCATCCCGCATACGCATCCAACAATGAAAATTAAAACTTCCTACCTGTTACTGCTGTTCTGCTTCCAGTTTTCGCTGGCGCAAAGCAACGACCAATCGATTTTAAAAACCATACTGCTGCGTTATTACAAAACCGAAAAGCCCGTTTACAAAGGCCGCAGCCAGCTTTTATACCTGTACTGCAACCGAGCCAACAACAACGAGGAATTGCTTGAGGCGATCCAGGGCAGCAAATTACCCGATGATTTCCGGAAAGAAATCCGATCCAAGATCAGCACCGATGTCGCCGATAAGGACTGGCTTTCCGAACTCGACGGCATTTACACAACCGACAAGTCCAATCTCAAGCAAAAAATCGGCGAATGCCTGAGTGTCGATAAATACCACGAAGTGTCGCGGCGGCTCAACCTCAATAACCAACGACTCATGATTATCAGCAAGCCATTGTATTATTCCAAAAGCAATATCGCATTGGTGAAAGTGGTTTTTTACAGAAACATCGAGCACAATAACGGCGCAATCCTGCTGCTTGAGAAAGTCGGCACCGACTGGACCATAAAGGATTACCTGAATCCATGGTCGACCTAAATTTAAAATCCATTCAATGAAAATAAAAGAAATTATTGCCTTCCTTGAAGAAATGTCGCCGCTGGCCTATGCCGAAGATTTTGACAACGTCGGGCTTCTGGTTGGAAATCGCGAAGCCGGAGCGACCGGAATTCTCGTTTGCCACGACGCTTTGGAAGTTGTCATAGATGAAGCGATTGCCAAAAAATGCAACCTTGTCGTCTGTTTTCATCCGATTATCTTCTCGGGTCTGAAAAAAATCACCGGGAAAAATTATGTCGAACGCGTCGTCATCAAAGCGATCAGGAACGACATCGCGATTTATGCGGTGCATACGGCGTTGGACAATCACCAGAACGGCGTGAACAAGATTTTCTGCGACGCCCTGGGTTTGGTGAACACGAAAATATTGGTCCCGAAACCCAATTTCATCCGCAAATTGGTCACTTATACGATTCCTGAAAACTTAGAAAAACTCCGAAATGCCTTATTTGATGCGGGTGCCGGAAACATCGGGAATTATGAAAACTGCAGTTTCAGTTCGGACGGAATCGGTACGTACATGGGCAATGAAAACAGCAATCCCGAAATTGGCGAACGTTTTGAATTTGTGGAAAGCGACGAAATCAAGATTGAAATCACATTTGAAAAGCATTTGGAATCCAAGGTATTGAAGGCACTTTTTACCAATCACGTTTACGAAGAAGTCGCTTATGAGATCTACGAACTTCAAAATTTCCATCAAAATATCGGGCTCGGAATGATCGGTGAACTCGAAACGGCACGCTCCGAAAGGGATTTCATGCAAATGATCAAAGACAATATGCAGGCTGAAGGCATCCGCCATTCAGCATTTCTGGATAAGAATATCAAGAAAGTTGCAGTGCTCGGCGGCTCGGGAAGTTTCGCCATCAAAAATGCCATTCAGGCCGGAGCCGACGCTTTTTTAACCGCCGATTTGAAGTACCATAACTTTTATGAAGCTGAAAATCAGCTGCTTTTAGCCGATATCGGGCATTTTGAAAGTGAACGCTATACAAAAAATTATATTGTTGAATTTCTTACGAAAAAAATCCCTAATTTTGCAATCATTTTATCAGAAGAAAATACGAATCCTGTTAAGTACTTATAAATATTATGGCGACTACAAAAGAATTGAGTGTTGAAGAGAAATTAAGAGCGTTATACGACCTGCAATTAATTGACACAAGAATTGACGAAATCAGAAATGTAAGGGGTGAACTTCCGTTGGAAGTAGAAGATCTGGAAGATGAAGTTGCTGGTTTGACCACGCGTTCTGAAAAACTCAAACAAGATCTGGACAGCATCGAAGAGCAGATCAAGGCGAAAAAAATCGCCATTGATGAGCACCAGGTTTCCATCAAGAAATATACAAAACAACAGGAAAGTGTCCGCAACAACCGTGAATTCAACTCTTTGACAAAAGAAGTGGAATTCCAGGAACTTGAAATCCAATTGGCTGAAAAGCAAATTAAGGAAATGAAAGCGTCTATGGAACACAAAAAAGAAGTGATTTCCGGTTCTAAAGAAAAATTAGAGGCAAAAACTTCGCACCTGAAACATAAAAAAGCCGAACTGAGCGACATCATGGCAGAAACGGAAAAAGAAGAAACCTTCCTTTCCCAAAAATCAGCCGAGTTTGAAGCCCTGATTGAAGAAAGATTATTGGCCGCTTACAAAAGAATCAGAAGTTCCGTGCGCAACGGATTGGCAGTCGTATCGATCGAAAGAGGTGCATCTGCAGGTTCCTTCTTCACGATTCCGCCACAGACGCAAGTGGAAATCGCGGGAAGAAAAAAAATCATCACCGACGAGCACTCCGGAAGAATCCTGGTCGACAGCTCGCTCGCTGAAGAAGAAAGAGAAAAAATGCAACAGCTGTTCGCACAAATCTAAAATACCAGCCTCGTTTTTACGGGGCTTTTTTTATGCAGAAAATAAAGCGTTTCCTACTCGCCAAGACACTCGGCTTCTATCTCAATACTTTGGGTTATTTCAATCCGGAGAAGGCGTCGTTGATGGCATACCGCATCTTCAGCGAGCCGCGCGACGGAAGATTAATCAAAGACCAATTGCCAGAAGTCCTGCTTTCAGGCGAATCGCAGACCTTCAAATATGAGAATGACGACCTGCAAGCTTACGTCTGGAAAGGAAACGACCACATCATCCTGCTCGTCCACGGCTGGGAAAGCAATGCCTCGCGCTGGGAAAAATTGCTGCCCTATCTCCAGAAATCCGGAAGTACGATTGTCGCGATCGATGCGCCGGCCCATGGTTTGTCAGGCGGAAAAGAATTCAATGTCCCAAGGTATTCCGAATTCATCGAGGCTGCCGTACAGCAATTCCATCCGCAGGTTCTGATCGGCCATTCCATTGGCGGCGCGGCCTGCGTTTATTACCAATACAAATACCAGAACCAGAAGCTTGAAAAAATGGTGCTGCTCGGCGCGCCGTCCGATATGAAAAAACTGGCTTCCAATTATATCGAACTGTTGAGCCTGAATGCCAAGACGGCGGCGTTGTTTGAAAACCAGTTCAAAGAGCGGTTCCGCTTTAGTCTCGACGAATTCTCCGGGCAGATTTTCGGTAAGGAAATTAGCCTCAAAGGCATTATCGCACACGACCTGAATGACGAGGTTGTCGCTATCGAGGAAGGCAAAAAAATAGCCGGTTCATGGAAAAACGCCACGTTTATTGAAACCAACGGACTCGGCCACAGCATGCACGGCGACGATTTGTACCAAAAAGTAGCTGGCTTTATATTTAAGGATTAGGAGCTATTCCCGCTGTCCGCTGACACGAGCGTAGCGAATTGGCGAAGCAATCTTTTACGGCTCCGCTGCGCTACGCCGCAAAAGGATGCCGCTTCCATCAGGGCTAGGAACTACTTCATCATTCAACATTTGTTGATCATCATTCAAAATTCAAAAATGTTGAACATCCAATAACGAATAACGAAGTTTGAAGCAATCAACATCTGTAATTAATTCCTAAATTTGCCTCATGGAACTCCAACTCAAAAGACTCAATAAATTCATCGGCGAAACCGGGTTCTGCTCGCGCCGGGAAGCCGACACTTATATCGAACAAGGCCGCGTGACCGTAAACGGAAATCCCGCAGAAATGGGGATGAAAGTCACCAACGACGACGAAGTCCGTATCGACGGCAAGCTCATCCGGGAGAAAAACGAAAAGCCGGTCTATCTCGCTTTCAACAAACCTGCTGGCATCGAGTGTACGACGAACCTGGAAGTACGCGACAACATCGTCGATTATATCAATTACCCGAAACGCATTTTCCCGATCGGCCGACTCGACAAAGCTTCCGAGGGCCTGATTTTTATGACCAACGACGGCGACATCGTCAACAAAATCCTGCGCGCACGCAACAACCACGAAAAAGAATATACCGTAACCGTCGACCGGCCGATCACCGACCGTTTCATTGAGAAAATGGGCAACGGCGTCCCGATTTTAGATACGGTGACGCGAAAATGCAAAGTGGAACAGATCAGCAAATTCACCTTCAAAATAATCCTGACACAAGGCTTAAACCGCCAAATTCGGAGAATGTGCGAATATCTGGGCTATGAAGTGACGGCTTTGAAAAGAATCCGGATCATCAACATTTCACTCGATTTGCCTGTTGGAAGATACCGCGATTTAACCGAGGCCGAAATAACCGAATTGAACCAACTCATCGAGCCTTCGAGCAAAACCGAAGAGGCGAGCTTTCCAAAAACGGAAAAAAAAGAAGAAAGAAGCAAGAAACAAGATTTTTCGAATAGGCCGGAAAGAAAAAGAGAAGTCCCGTTTAAAAGGAATTCAGATTCGGAAAGCAAAAAAATCATTCCAAACAAACGCGAAACAAAACCTGAAAACGAGAATCAAGGTGATAAGCCAGCCGCGTCGCGTTGGAAAGTCGAAGTCATCAAAAAAGATGATCCGAATTATAAGAAGAAAGGCGATTATTGATTAGTCGAGACTATTTTGCTTTTCGCTGTTCGCGAGCTAAAAGTGTATTTTTTAATAGCATCGCAATCGTCATCGGTCCAACGCCACCCGGAACCGGAGTGATAAAGGACGCTTTCTTGCTCACGTTTTCAAAATCGACATCGCCGGTAATGATATAGCCTTTTTCAGTGTTTTTATCTTCCACCCGCGTGATGCCTACATCGATAACCACTGCGCCATCTTTCACCATTTCGGCTTTGAGGTAGTTCGGCACGCCGAGCGCGGTGATAATGATATCGGCCTGTGTCGTAATCTGTGCGATATTTTTGGTATAGCTGTGCGTTAAGGTCACGGTTGAATTTCCGGGAAAACCTTTCCTTCCCATCAAAATGCTCATCGGTCTCCCCACGATATGGCTGCGGCCGATAACCACGGTATGTTTTCCTTTGGTTTCTACGTTGTATCTTTCCAGTAATTCGAGGATTCCGAAAGGCGTCGCCGGAATAAATGTCGTCATATCGAGCGCCATCTTGCCGAAATTCTCGGGATGAAAACCGTCGACATCTTTGCTCGGGTCGATCGCCATCAGGACTTTCTGCGTGTCGATCTGTTCAGGCAAAGGCAATTGTACGATAAAGCCGTCGATATTATCGTTTTCGTTGAGTTCCTTGATCTTTTTGAGCAGTTCGGTTTCGGAAGTCGTACTTGGCAATCGGACCATCGTCGATTCGAATCCGACACGCTCGCAGGCTTTTACCTTACTTCCTACATATGTTAAACTCGCGCCGTCGTTGCCGACAATAACTGCGGCCAGGTGCGGAACCTTTTCGCCGTTTTTTTTCATCTTATCGACTTCGGCGGTGATTTCGATCTTGATATCCTCTGCTGTTTTTTTTCCGTCCAGTAGTTGCATTGTTGTGTATTTGGTAATTTGGTAATTCGTTGATTTGGATACCGAATAAACGAATTACCGAACAAACAAATTAACAAATCAAAAGTTATTTCATTCCTTTCATGCCGCCCATCATTTTCATCAGGTTTTTTCCGCCCGGGCCTTGCATCATTTTCATCATTTTGCTCATTTGGTCGAACTGTTTCATCAGTTGGTTGACCTGCTCGATTTTTGTCCCCGATCCTTTTGCGATACGGTTTTTCCTTTTCATATCGATAATCGTCGGCCGGCTTCTCTCGATCGGCGTCATCGAATGGATGATCGCTTCGATATGTTTGAATGCGTCGTCTTCGATCTCGACATCTTTCATCGCTTTGGAAGCACCCGGAATCATCCCGACCAAATCCTTCATATTCCCCATTTTCTTCACCTGCTGGATCTGGGTCAGGAAATCGTCGAAACCAAATTCGTTCTTCGCGATTTTCTTCTGTAATTTTCTGGCTTCTTCTTCATCGAATTGCTCCTGCGCCCTTTCTACAAGCGAAACAACATCTCCCATTCCGAGGATACGTTCTGCCATACGCGTAGGATAGAATACGTCGATCGCATCCATTTTTTCGCCGGTTCCGACAAATTTAATCGGCTTGTTGACGACCGACTTGATAGAGATTGCCGCTCCGCCACGTGTATCACCGTCTAATTTGGTCAGGATTACCCCGTCGAAATTCAAACGGTCGTTGAACGCTTTTGCCGTATTCACTGCATCTTGTCCCGTCATCGCATCGACAACGAATAACGTTTCCTGTGGCTGGATCGCTTTATGGACATTCGCGATTTCGGCCATCATTTCCTCATCTACAGCCAGACGTCCGGCCGTATCGACAATGACAACGTTGAAACCGTTTGCCTTGGCGTGCCTGATTGCATTTTCGGCAATGCTGACAGGGTTCTTATTTTCGGGTTCAGAATAAACTTCCACCCCAATCTGGTCGCCAACTACATGCAATTGGTTGATTGCCGCCGGACGATAAATATCACAGGCCACCAAAAGCGGCTTTTTATTTTTCTTTGTCTTGAGATAATTAGCAAGTTTTCCGGAGAAAGTGGTCTTACCCGAGCCTTGCAGGCCCGACATCAAAATCACGGTCGGATTTCCGGAAAGGTTTATACCGGCAACATCGCCGCCCATCAATTCGGTCAATTCGTCTTTAACGAGTTTGACCAGCAATTGTCCTGGCTGCAAAGTCGTCAAAACGTCCTGCCCGATGGCTTTTTCCTTTACTTTGGTCGTAAAATCCTTGGCAATCTTAAAGTTGACGTCGGCATCGAGTAAGGCGCGGCGCACTTCCTTCAGGGTTTCGGCAACGTTGACTTCGGTAATTTTTCCGTGTCCTTTTAAGATGTGAAAGGCTTTGTCGAGTTTATCGCTTAAATTATCAAACATGATTGTAATCTCTTTTTATGAAGTGCAAATTTAAGGATTTGATTTTGAAGTTTTGCGTTATGTTCAAATAAAAAAACCAGCCTGAAAACAGGCCGGTTTTAGCAAAATTAAATTAATAACTAAAAATTAATTTATGCAGGTATTGCAATCACCCTCGAGATTAAATAATGTGGTTATTTCGGCTTGACTAAGTGTACGTCTGTATACTCTGAGGTCATCGAGACAGCCTTTGAAATTTCTTCCGAGATAATAATCAAAGAATTCGGAGCCAAGCATTAAACCGGAATTTGCATCGGTATTTCTCAATATCCCGTCCCGGTATAATTTTACGGTATTTGTATCTCCCTCAATAGTAAGCACCAAATGATGCCAATTGGTTGTATCGGTGTGAAGTGAGGAATCCGCAATCCATGAATTATCCCAAAGATTGTATGTGTTGCCAAATTGATTTATAAATAACGGGGAATTGCCGTCGTAAACCGCTAAAGTCAACATCTGATTGAAACCGCCTTCTGATTTTTCGAATAAATATTCCAGATTTGACGGATTGGTATTTTGCATTTTGAACCATAAACTCACTGTCAGGGAATCACCTGCCTGTAATTGGTTGTTATCGGTAACCGGAATTTTCAGGAATTCGTCCGGCATGCCGTTAAATGAAATGGCACACGTTGAATGCCCGCTTCTGTCATTTACATATGCAGGCGTAAAATTCGCCACCGCATTTTCAAGACTGATCAAGTCGCGCGCTTCGTTGCCAAATGGCATATAAATAATCAGGCCATCAGTCAGTATATGCGGGTTAGGGCATGGAGTTACAACCGGATTACAATCGGTTATGGCTGTTAAAATGGCAGCCAAAAATTCAGCATTGTTGTGGATTGTAATGGTATTTCCTGATGCATTGACAGCAGAAACCGGATAATTGACAGCATAAAACTGGCCCGGCGGTAAATTCACTAAAAAAGCAAGAAAATCAAAGTCGCCGTTAATGGTAACAATAAACTGATTCTGAAAATTGGGGTCATAAACCGATACCGTAAGCGGATAAAGGATAGTGAAGCAACCAATCGGCGTGCTACCCGGCGTCGCGGGACACTGGGCGGCCAGTCCGTCAAGCACTTCCTGGTTTGGCACTATAATTTCCTGGCCGTTATCATAGACAATAGTAATTGGAAAACCAAATTCAATGTGGTCCTGATCGGTGTCGGACTGATTGAAAATATCGGCCACTACTTGATAGCCATCTTCATTAGAAACCAATAGAAACTGCCCGTTTACTGTAGTTTCTACCGGCAACTTGATTTTATAACAACTCGCGCTGTCCAGAATATTATTGCTAACTGAATCGGTGACCCGCCTTAATAAACCACTCAGTTCCGAGGATTTGTTCAGCGCTTCAGGGCTCACATAAATGTCGTGTTCTTCTCTCTGGCATGAAACCGCAAACAGTGCGGCGAATAGCCCGAGGCAGATTCCAATTTTAAAATAATTTTTCATAGCTTAAATTTTTTAGGATTCGGGACTAAAACAAATGATTTGTAAAATACCCTACCCTGTCAAAAAGATTTTTTTCAGTTTAATCTTATATTTGAAAAAATAAAACATAAAAGTAGGGTTTTTATATTCGTGCCTGTTATACAGGAAATATTTTTGAAGCCAAATCGCATCCATGGAAAAAAACGCATCAAATGGCATTTGTGAAGAACGGGCTTTTGCTTCTTTCTTTAAGACGAATGCCAAAATCCTGGCCAATTACCTGTATTATAAGTTCGGGAATTTCGAACAGGCTAACGATATGGCCCAGGATGCCTTTATCAAATTATGGGAAAACTGCGGTAATGTTCCGCCCGAAAAAGCCAAATCCTTCCTTTATACAGTGGCCAATAATGCGACACTGAACCAGATTGCGCACCAAAAAGTGGTTTTGGAATATGTGAAAAATTCCGGTTCGGAACATCCGACTTCCGAAAGTCCGGAATTTATCATGGAGGAAGACCAGTTTAAGGTAAAGCTCCAGAATGCCATCGGTAATTTATCCGAAGCGCAGCGCACCGCTTTCCTGTTGCACCGCATCGAAGGGAAGAAATATGCAGAAATCGGCGAAATGCTCGGCATCGGGATCAAGGCGGTAGAGAAAAGAATCAGCGGCGCACTGGTTTCCCTGCGCAAGGAAATAGACGGATTGTAAGTAGGGTTTTTGAAAATCCGCCTGTTATATAACAAAAAAGAAGCAATGGAAGAGCAACACGATTTAGCGAAATGGCTCGAAGGCCGGATGACAGAGAGCGAACGCGAAGCTTTTGAAAAGTCACCCGGATTCGCAGGCTACGATAAGATAAGAAAGTATTCTGAAATGCTTAAAGCGCCCGATTTCGATACCGAAAAAATGTACCGGAACGTGATGGAAACGCCGAAAGAAAAAGCTGTCATGCAAATGAAAACCAACTGGTCGCTCCGGATTGCTGCGGTTTTGGTTCTGGCAATCGGATTATTTTTCGCGGTCAGGCCGATGTTCACACAAACAGAACTGGCACCAAACGGCACAAAGAAAATGTTCCATCTGCCCGATCATTCCGAAGTGACGATCAATTCAGGCTCGGAAATCAATTATAAAAAATGGGGTTGGCAAAAGAACCGTTGCCTGGACCTGAAGGGCGAGGCGTTTTTTCATGTCACCAAAGGAAAAACATTCGACGTCAATACCGATTTGGGGAAAGTGACCGTCGTCGGGACGCAATTCAATGTCAAAGCCCGCGGAGACCGATTTGAGGTGACCTGTTTCGAAGGAAAAGTCAGGGTCCAAAGCACCACCGAAACCATCCTGATTACCAAAGGACAAAGCGTTGCCTATGAAAATGGCAAAAAAATAACGCCTGCTCCTGTAGACGAAAACGGTCCGGGCTGGCTTTACAACCAAATCTCGTTCAATGCCGAAAATCTCAACGCCGTTATCGCTGAAATCGAAAGGCGTTACGACCTCAAAATCACAACCCAAAACACAAATTCCGCCCAAAAATTTACAGGTACGATTCCCGCCGATAATATGGAAACGGCCTTGCAGATCATCGCGTCGGCTTATCATTTCAAATACACCAAAACAGCAAAAAACAGTATAATTTTCGCCGGCAAATGATGCAACCCAAAATCGCTTATGTACTGATCGTATGGCTTTTTTCGGCTATGGCTTTTTCGCAGGAGAAACTGCCGATAAGGACCGTATTGGAAGCGATCGAAAAGCAGCATCATATCAGGTTTAATTATACCGAGGAAACGCTTTCCGCATATACCATAACGGTTCCCGAAAAATCACTTTCCTTAACCGAAAAACTGCAGGGAATCCAGAATGAAATCCCGCTTGAATTTGCCATTATCAACAACGATTATGTCGTCATTACAGCCAGCAAGGAAGCAGCAACTGGTGAAACCAACAGCATGTCTTTCCAACTCAACGAAGTTTCGATCGACAATTACCTGGCTTCGGGGATTTCCAAAAAGAAAAATGGCAACATCGAGATCAGGCCGGAAAAATTCGGCATCCTTCCCGGATTGACGGAACCTGATGTTTTGCAGACGATGCAGCAGATTCCGGGCGTTTACAGCGCCGATGAAAGCATCTCCAATATCAACGTTCGCGGTGGCACGCACGACCAGAACCTATTTTTGTGGAATGGCATCCGCATGTTTCAGACCGGACATTTTTTCGGCCTGATTTCGGCGTTTAATCCGTCGCTGGCCCATACGATTACAATCTCAAAAAATGGCAGTCCGGCATTTTTCGGCGAAAGCGTTTCGAGTGTCGTCGACATTTCGACCCATTCCGAAAATATTGCGCAAACTTCGGTCGGAATCGGCGTCAACCTCATCAGCGCCGACTTTTTTGCAAAGATGAAATTGTCGCAGAAAGCGTCGTTTACCGTTTCGGGAAGACGGTCTTTTACCGATGCGGCCAACACGCCGACGTACCAGAAATATTACAACCGAATTTTCCAGAATACGATCGTAATGAAGGTCGATGACAACCAGATTGTGGATTACAACACCGACGAGGATTTTTATTTCTATGATTTTACGGCGCAATACCGGCAGAAAATCGGCAAAAAACACGAACTGATTTTGGACGGAATCGGGATTTCGAACCAGTTGGGCATCAGCCAGAATGCTGTTATTGACAATATATTCCAATCGAAATACAGTTCGCTGGAGCAGCAAAGTTTCGGGGCAAACCTGAGTTGGAAAACCGATTGGAATCCGTTCAATTATACCAAAATCAACGGTTATGTTTCCTATTACAATCTCGATGCGACCAACGAAGCCATCCAGAACAACCAGGTTTTGCAGCAGCAGAATACAGTTCTCGATACCGGGCTGCGCATCGAAAACCACTATCAGGTGAATCCGCTTTTGGCTTTCAATTACGGTTATCAATACAATGAGATCGGGATTACAAACGACGATGCGATCAACAGTCCTGATTTCCAAAGGCATATTACCGAAGTCATGCGAAGCCACGCGGTAGTACTTGAAACGGAATATGTTTCTAAAAACAAGGACGCGTATCTCAAGGCCGGAATCCGGACGAATTATTATGAGGAATTGGAAAAATTTGTGGTCGAGCCACGCCTGCAGTTCAATTATTCCTTGTCGGAAACACTAAAAGTTGAAATCCTGGGAGAGCAGAAAAGCCAGAGCGCTTCGCAGATTATTGATTTGCAGCGCGATTTCCTCGGCATTGAAAAAAGGCGGTGGACTTTGGCCAGCGAAAATATCCCACTGCAGAAAAGCCAGCAATTTTCAATCGGATTGTCGTTTAAGAATAAGCAATGGCTTGTGACTTTGGACAATTTCTTCAAGAAAGTTTCGGGGATTTCGAGTCCGGGACAGGCTTTCCAAAATCAGCTCGAGCTTATAAAAATCAACGGAAATTATACGGTTTTAGGTTCTGAAATCTTAATCCAACGCAACTTCCATTACTTTTACAGCTGGTTGGGTTACAGCTATAATCGCAATGAGTACCGTTTTGATTATTACAACCCGGATCAGTTTCCCAATAATTTCGAGATCCAGCACAGCATTTCCTGGGCGGCGGTTTACGAACAACGCCAGTTGAAAATCGCTTTGGGCAGCAAATGGAATTCGGGCCGCCCGACGACGACACCATTGAGTCTTTCCGACCAGGTAATCGCTTACAACAACCCGAATGACAACCGTCTCAAAGATTATTTGCAGTTCAACATTTCGGCTTCTTATTTTTGGAATCTGGGTGTAAAAACAAAATTGACAGCGAATGCTTCGGTGCTTAATATCTTAAACAAAAAAAATATCATCAACCGCTATTATCGTGTGAATACAGTGGCTAATGATATTGAAAGTGTGAATACGTATTCGATGGAACGCACGCCAAACCTGAGTTTGCGGCTGACTTTTTAATTACATCCTTTCCGGAACCGAAATCCCCAAAAGCCCGAAAGCGGCCTTGATCGTATCGGCGACTTTTTTGGAAAGCTGGACGCGGAATTTCTTCTTGTCCAGATCTTCCTCGCCCAAAATCGAAACCGTCTGGTAGAACGAATTGTATTCCTTTACGAGTTCGTAGGTATAATTCGCCACGAGCGCCGGACTGTGGTTTTGCGCCGCATCCTGTATGATTTCCGGGAATAATTGCAGCTGTTTGAGCAGTTGCTTTTCTTTTTCGTGGAGCACCTCGACTGCGCTCGGTGTGACAACGTCAAAATCAGCTTTGCGCAGAATCGACTGGATCCTTGCGTACGTATATTGGATAAACGGGCCGGTGTTTCCGGCGAAATCGACCGATTCTTCCGGGTTGAACAGGATCCGTTTTTTCGGATCGACTTTCAGGATGTAATATTTGAGTGCGCCGAGGCCGATCGTATTGTATAATTTTGCTTTCTCCTCTTCAGAATAGCCATCGAGTTTCCCAAGATCTTCGGAAATATGCTGCGCGGTTTCGGTCATTTCTTTCATGAGGTCGTCGGCATCGACAACCGTCCCTTCACGCGATTTCATTTTTCCCGAAGGCAAATCGACCATTCCGTAAGACAGGTGCGTGAGGTTTTTGGACCATTCGAAGCCCAATTTCTTAAGGATCAGGAACAAGACCTTGAAATGATAATCCTGCTCGTTTCCGACCGTATAAACCATTCCGCCGACATCGGGAAAATCCTTCACCCTTTGGATGGCGGTTCCGATATCCTGGGTCATATAAACGGCGGTTCCGTCGGAGCGCAGGACGATTTTACGGTCGAGGCCGTCCTCGGTAAGGTCAATCCAAACCGAACCATCGGGATCTTTTTCGAAAATACCTTTTTCGAGACCGAGCCGTACGACTTCCTTCCCTAATAAATAGGTATTGCTTTCGTAATAATAGGAATCGAAATCGACGCCGATATTTTTATAGGTCTGCTCGAATCCTTTGTAAACCCAGCCGTTCATTTTTTTCCAGAGCGACATTACTGCTTCGTCACCGGCTTCCCAGTCGAGCAGCATCTGTTGTGCTTCGAGCATGATTGGCGCTTGCTTTTTGGCTTCGTCTTCGGTTTTACCGTCGGCGACAAGTTCCCCGATTTGCTTTTTATATTCCCTGTCGAAAGCGACATAATAATTTCCGACAAGTTTATCACCTTTTAAGCCCGTACTTTCCGGAGTTTCGTTTAATCCTGATTTCTGCCATGCGAGCATCGATTTGCAGATATGAATCCCGCGGTCGTTGATGATTTGTGTCTTATAAACCTTTTTCCCCGAAGCCTTGATAATTTCGGCCACCGAATAACCCAAAAGCACATTCCTTACATGGCCCAAATGCAAAGGCTTGTTGGTGTTTGGCGAAGAATATTCGACCATGACCGCTTTGTCTTCGGGCTTTGGCGAGGCGAATCCGAATTTAGTATCGTCCTTAATTCCATTAAAGAAATTGAGGTAATAATTATCGGAAATGACAATATTGAGGAATCCGGCCACGACATTGAACTTTTCAACCTCGGTAACATTTTCCACGAGAAACTGCCCGATTTTAGCACCTATTTCCACAGGATTGCTCTTGATTATTTTGAGCAGGGGGAAAATCACCATCGTAATATCGCCTTCAAATTCGCGTCGCGTCGCCTGAAATTCAATTTTGTCGATTGAAACTCCAAACAGGTCCGTGATGGCCTTTTCGATTTGCGGCGTAAGAATTTGTGCTAACATGATAGTGATTTTAAGTGTGCAAAGATAGGTATATCGGCTGCATTTTGAAAATGGATTTTGGATGCTTTTGCATTTTTAAATGCAATACCCAGCAGTAGTCGCAAATTGTAGATTCCCTTTAACTGATGCGCATGTTACTTATCAACATATTTGTAAACATAATTTGTAAGAATATTCGATTAATAAAATTACAAAAAGTGCATTTCATCGATTTTATTTGCATTTTAACGATATTAGTTAAATATTTGAACCGTCAAAATAAATTCTTTTTCCCTAATTAAAGATGAACATGAAAAAATTAATACTCATTCTAACGCTGGCGCTCTCGGCCAATTGCTTCTCGCAGGCAATTACCGTCGACACAAATTCGCATACTGTACCGCAACTGGTCAACAATGTGCTGATTAATTCGCCATGTGTATCTGCTACAAACATCACCTGGAAAACCGGAACGAATTATGGTTCCTCCAATGGTATCGGATATTTCCAGAATGCGAACCCAAATTTCCCGATGCCTTCGGGGGTTATCCTTTCGACAGGAAATGTGAGCAATGCGCCCGGGCCGAACAGTGTGCACCTGAATGACGGTGCGATGAACTGGCCAGGAGACAGCGATCTCGAATCGACTTTGGCCGCGGCAGGCATCCCGATGAACTCGGTGAATGCAACGGTATTGGAATTCGACTTTACGCCGATTTCGCCAAACTTCAGTTTTGACTTCTTATTTGCATCGGAAGAATATGGGAATTTCCAATGTGAGTTTTCGGATGCTTTTGCATTCCTTTTAACCAATGAAACCACTGGCGTAACGACGAACCTCGCGGTAGTACCGAGTACGAACCTGCCGATTTCTGTTGTCACCATCAGGGACTTTTTATACAACTCTTCCTGCCCTTCGGCAAACAGCCAGTATTTTGGAAGCTATAACGGTGGATCGGCAGCAGCCGGTTCGGCCACGAATTACAACGGGCAGACCAAAATGCTCAATGCGTCTTCAAACCTTACCATTGGCACGCCATACCATATCAAATTGGTCATCGCCGACAGGACCGATAACGAGTCTGACTCTGCAATTTTTATCTCTTCTGACAGTTTCAATATCGGACAGGACGTTTTGGGATTAGACCTGACTGTTGCCGCCAATACGGCAATCTGTCCGGGAACTACACATGTGCTCGATTCAGAATTGGATCCTGCCATCTACTCTTTTATTTGGAAAAGAAACAATGTGACGCTTCCTGAAACCGGACCAGCGTTGACAATTTCACAACCGGGAAATTACGAACTGACTTACCAGTTTATCGCAAACAATTGCCAACCGGTAACCGATACGGTTTTGGTTGAATTTTACCCGGGATTTACCGTACACGATCCGATCAACCTATACAAATGTTCGGGTAGCGGGACTTATGTTTACGATCTTTCCATCAATACCCCGATTGTTAAGGCAGGGTTGAATCCGGCTACAGTGGTAACCTATCACCCTTCGTTGATCGCGGCCCAGAACAACACCAACATTCTACCGCTGAATTATACAAGCACCGGAAACCAGACCATTTATGTAAGGGTTAAAAGCGCAGATACGCCATGTTTCGTCATCAAGTCTTTTCAGTTGCTGACGGCTCCGGCTCCGGTTGCAAACCAACCAGGTAACCTGACATTGTGTGCGCGTTCGACTTCATTAAACAATGGGATCTTTAGCCTTGGCCAGCAAACGGCAACCGTCTTAAATGGCCAATCCAGCTCAATGTATTCGGTATCCTATTACACCTCGCTGGCAAATGCCAATAGCGGTACAGCCCCGATAGGCAATACTTATATCGGGACGAACAATTTTACCATTTATGTAAGGGTCCAGAATGCAACCGATCCTGGCTGTTATGCGACGACTTCTTTCCTGCTGTTCATCAATCCGTTGCCTTTAGTAGATTCAATAAACAATATCGTATTGTGCGAGCCTTATGTACTGTTGCCGCTGACAAACGGAAACTATTTTTCGGGACCTAACGGAACCGGGACACCAATGCATGCGGGCGACATCATTTCGGAAACGCAGACCATCTATATTTTCAGCCAGCCCGGCGGCCCGGATACCTGTTTTGCAGGAACAAGCTTTAAGGTAACCATTATCGATCCATTGACCTTATCACCGGGAAGCGGGACTTATTGCGGCCATTATACGTTGCCGTCATTGGAAAACGGAACTTATTATACCGCTCCGGGCGGAACAGGAAACGCCTTGACGCCGGGAACCGATATCACAGAAACGCAGACGCTTTATGTTTATTTCGAATCGCTCACCGCACCATTTTGTATCCTGGATACCGATTTTACCGTGACGATTCTTCCGACAGTTAATATTGGCGAGCACCCGAATGTTTTTGGCTGCACCGAATATACTTTGCCTGCCTTGCCAAACGGCGGTTATTTTACAGCAACCAACGGCGGAGGGACAGCAATTCCGGCCGGAACCGTAATCCATACGACAACCAACCTTTTCGCTTATGCCGACAGCGGTGCGCCGAACCATTGTAAGACTGAAGATGCTTTTACGGTTTTCATCGGACTGGATACGCCTGCCGATATTTCACAATGTAACGGCTATAAGCTGCCGCTACTGCCGATTGGTAATTATTTCACGGGTCCTGCTGGAACCGGAGACATGATTCCGGGAGGGACCATTCTGGAGCAGACGGCCACCGTTTACATTTATATCCCGACCAGCGACCAGCCTAACTGTACAGACAATGTTCATTTTACGGCAAGTATCGCCCAGCCATTGATCGACCAACTGGAAGATGTAACGGTTTGCGAAAGCTATATTTTGCCAACCCTGGTTAGCGGCGCTTATTATACGGAAACCGCTCAGGGCGGAACAGAACTTTTTGCAGGAGACATCATTACTGATACGCAGACGATATATATTTTCAAGCGTTCAACACCAACCTGTTTTAACGAACATGCTTTTACGGTAACTGTTAACCCGAAGCCTGCCATCGACTCGAGGTCGGATATCGATGTATGTAACTCTTATGAGCTGACCGCTTTGGCTGTCGGAAATTACTACACCGGACCGGGCGGGACAGGAACGATGCTTCCGGGCGGAACGATCATCAACGAAACTCAGACGATATACATCTACGCCTTGAGCGACAACGCAACGGGCTGTGTGGCCGAGAACCATTTTACGATCACTATCTTCTCTATCCATGCGGATAATCCTGACGATGTGGTGGCCTGCGACAGTTATACGCTGCCGCCGTTGAACATCGGCCAGTATTTCTCTGCAACGGGCGGGCCTGCAAGCGGAGAAGGCACATTGATGCATGCCGGAGATGTAATTACCACTTCAAAAACAATATACGTTTATACAGAATCCGGAGAAAGGATCAACTGTACCGACGAGAACAGCTTTAATATTACGATTAACCATACACCCTTTGTTGCCCCAATCGACGATGAGTATGCCTGTAATTCTTATGCACTTCCGGCTTTGGCGGTTGGTACCTACTATACCGGCCCGGGCAAAACCGGAATCCTGCTCCATGAAGGAGATGTCATTTCGGCTACACAGACTTTATATGTGTATGCAGAAACAGGGACAGTCCCGAATTGCAGTGACGAGAAAAGTTTTACCGTAAACGTCTTTAACGTAGACGAATTGCCAGATGTAACGACCTGCGAAAGCTATACGCTGCCCGCGTTGACCATCGGAAAATACTATACCGGACCAGGTGGAACGGGAACATTGCTGCAAGCCGGACAGTCACTTAACAGTACACAGACAGTTTACATCTATATGACCTCGCCTTTCCTGCCGGTTTGCCATGACGAAAGTTCATTCGACGTCACGATCGTTCCAGAACCGGTCGCTTATTCGATCCCTACAACACTTACGACCGTTTGTGATGAGGATGGCAATAACGACGGCATTACGACATTTATCCTGACCGACCTCAACACGATTGTTTTAGGAAACCAGACAGCGCCTGAGTTTACGATAGCTTACTATGCTACTTTGGCAGACGCCACCGCACAGCTCAATCCGATTACATCAACAACCGACCAGCTTGCTTTTGTTAGGGTCAGCAACACGTTAACTGCAAATTGCTTTGCCGTGAGGGCGATATCCATTCTGGTGAATAAGATTCCGGAGCCGACACCGGTTCCTGGCATTATCTGCTATGATACCGTAAACGAGATTTTGCTGAATCCATATACCATCACAAGCGGACTGAGCGCTTCGAACCATACTTTCCAATGGTTCAATGAAGCCGGAGACCTTGTTGGAACCGGAAGCAGCTACACCGCATTATTGCCGGGAGAATATTCTGTAATTGCGACCAACTCGCTCACAGGATGCCCATCGGCTGAAACATTTGTAACCGTTTCGCCATCGCAGCCGGCGGTAATCAGCTATAGTATAACCGACGATTTTGAAGACAACCAGGTGGTGACTATTGAAGCGGTAGGCGAAGGCGGTGATTACGAATACCAATTGGATTTCGGTCCGTGGCAAGACAGCAATATTTTCGAAAATGTCCCATCGGGAACGCACCTGATAACGGTCAGGGATAAGAATGGCTGCGGCAATTCGACTTCCCAGGCACTTGTGGTCAATTATCCGAAGTTCTTTACGCCAAATGGAGACGGTTTCCATGACACGTGGAATATCATCGACCTGAAGGCGCAGATGAATGCGAAGATCAACATCTTTGACCGCTATGGAAAATTCCTTACGCAGATCAGGCCAAACGGCGCAGGCTGGGACGGAACTTTTAACGGCCAGGCCATGCCATCGACAGATTACTGGTTTGTCGTAAATTATGAAGAAGACGGCATTTCAAAAGAATTCAAAGCACATTTCGCGATGAAACGATAAATAATCCCAACACCCTATTCCCCAAATCTTTATAAAGCCTCCGAAATTCCGGGGGCTTTTTATTTGAAAAAGTCGAAATTTTCTGTAACATTTGCAAAGCTTTAAAGTCTAAAACCATAATCAGATATAAAATCATCAATCATGAATCTAAAACTCCTTTTATTGTGCTTTTTCGGAAGCTTATTTTCGATGCAGGCACAGAAAAACGGAACCCTTTCCGGAAAAGTAACCGACAAAAACAATGCTCCGATTGCTTACGCGAGCATCGTCCTTAAAGAAGCCGACAAAATCATTACCGGTGGAATCACCGACGACAGCGGGCTTTTTGAAATCAAAAATCTCGAACTCAAAAACTATAAGGTCGAAATCCAGTTCATCGGCTATAAAACCTTCAGCAGCAAAGCCGATTTTACCTCAGGCCAGAAAAACATTTCGCTTAACAAAATCATCCTTGACGAAGAAGCCACGCAATTATCGGGGGTTGATGTCATTGCCGAACGCTCTACCATCGAGCAGAAAATCGACCGCAAGGTCATCAATGTCGGGAAAGACCTTACTACGGCCGGGGCGACCGCTTCAGACATCATGAACAACATTCCGTCCGTAAATGTCGACCAGGATGGGAAACTGTCTCTGCGCGGCAACGAAAACGTCCGGGTTCTAATCGATGGGAAACCAACCAATATTGACGCGGCGCAATTGCTCAAGCAGATTCCGTCTACCTCGATTAAGAAGATTGAACTCATTACGAATCCGAGTGCGAAATACAATCCTGAAGGTATGTCGGGCATCATCAACATCGTGCTGCACAAAAATGCGAATGACGGTTTCAATGCGAGTATCAATACAGGTTTGACTTTTGCCAAGACGCCAAAATCCAACAGTTCGATCGACCTGAATTACCGCACCGGAAAAGTGAATTTCTTCGGGAATTACGGGAACAACTTCGGAAACCAGTACAACGAAGGGCTGATCAACAGGCGCGACAGTCTGATTCGCCAGGATATCGACATCAAAAACGTCAACAAGACGCACCTGTTCAAGATCGGGATGGATTATTACATCAATGACAAGAACACGATTTCTGTTTATACCAACCAGAATTATTTCTCCGGTACCGGCTATATCGACACCGATTATTACTATTTCCTGAATCCGGAAAACGACCTGAACTCCCGTGATAAATATGTAAAGGACAACAACAGCGGCGCCTACAATATCGCCTACAAGCACTTGTTTGAAAAGGAAGGCCATACATTGGATTTCGAAGCCAATTACAACGACTCCCAAAACACGCAGGACATTTACTTCAACAGAGACAGGACGCCGTATGATTTATCCGATGCCAACCTGTTGTACCGCGATTATATCCTCGACGACCGCACGACTACAGTTGTAAACCTTGATTATGTGAATCCGCTTACGGAGAAATCGACGCTCGAACTCGGTGCCGAATCGCGCACGATAAGGACAGACAATACCTATCGGACTTCGGGTGTTTTCGTACCCAATTCGATTTATTCCTACAATCTTGATATTTATTCGGCTTATGTAACTTTTGGGCAGAAATTCAAAAAAATCAGCTACCAGCTCGGCGCGCGTTTCGAAAGTTATAAAGTCGACGCACAACTCAACGGAACAACCGCGTATAAAGACGATTACCTGACGGTATATCCTTCGGCATACCTGACATATGCGTTGAACGAAAAGAATAATTTCCAACTGAGCTACAGCCGCCGTGTAGACAGGCCGAGTCTGGAGCAGACCAAACCGATTCCGGAATTCAGTACGGCAAAATTGATTTCGATCGGAAATCCGAGCCTTGATCCGCAATTTACCAATTCGGTAGAACTCAATTATACAAGAACGATTGATAAAGGATCGATCACCGGAGGTGTTTTCTACCGATTGATCAACGACGAAATCAGCAGGATTCTGTATCCGAATCCCGACAGCCCGGGCGACCAGTTTATGAGTTTCGACAATTACGACAACAATACCGCGTTTGGCTTTGAATTGTCTGCCAATTATAAGATCAATTCATGGTGGGACATCCAGCCGGCCATCGATTATTCAAGCATCAACCAGCAAGGTGTGGTAAGCATTTTACGTCCGGGAACGCCCGACACTTTTGACGCGACTACCGAAGAGATTACGGCGAGCGCTTTTAATGCGAGAATGAACAGCAACTTCAAGGCGACAAAAAATATCCGTTTCCTTTTGTTCGGGTTTTACCGCGGCGGTGTTGACGGCATCCAGTTCGACAGCAAGGAAATGTATAAAGTTGATGCCGGAGTGCGTTTCAGCATGCTAAAGAGCAAAGCCAGCCTGAGCATCCGTTTCAATGATATTTTCGATACGATGAAATTCGCCTTCAATGGGGAAAATCCTTATCCGCAATCGGGGCAGTTCAAATGGGAAAGCCAATCGATTTATATCGGCTTCAATTATATGTTTGGCGCCGGAAAAAACAAGGCACTGCAAAGAAAACAACGCGATGACAATACCAAGCAAGGCGGCGGCGGATTGTTTTAAATCTGCCAATACCGATACTAAATTTTTGGAAATTGCGTTAATTAATTTTATTTGAGTTTTAAAAAAGAAAACCCCGGGATGTGCAATCCGGGGTTTTCGCTTTTATTAAAGTTTCGTTTTAGTCTCTTCTTACCATTTGATAATGGCGCTGCCCCAGGTGAATCCACTGCCGAAAGCCGCAAGCACGACGACATCCCCGGATTTAATTTTGCCTTGTTCCCAGGCTTCGGTAAGCGCAATCGGGATTGAAGCTGCAGTTGTATTGCCGTATTTCTGGATGTTGTTGAACACCTTGTCGTCCGAAAGCTGGAATTTATGTTGGATGAACTGTGAAATCCTCAGGTTCGCCTGATGCGGAATCAGCATGTCGATGTCCGAAACCTCAAGATTATTGGCCTGCAGCCCTTCGTTGATCACTTCGGCAAACCGTACCACCGCATTCTTGAAAACGAACTGTCCGTTCATGTAAGGCAGGTAGCTTTCGTCGTTCGGGTCGTTGTCGGCAATAATATCCGAAACCCAGCGGCCGCCCATTCCGGGAGCCTTTACAATCAGTTCTTCAGCGTGTTGCCCTTCTGAATGCAAATGTGTCGACAGAATTCCTTTGGTCAGATCTTCTTCACGGCTTAAGACCGCCGCTCCTGCCCCATCGCCAAAAATTACGGAAACGCCGCGGCCGCGATCGGTAAAATCCAGTCCGGCGGAGTGTACTTCGGAACCGATCACTAAAATATTCTTATACATGCCGGTTTTGATGTACTGGTCGGCAATCGAAATCGCATAAACAAAGCCCGAGCATTGGTTTCTGACATCGAGTGCGCCGACGGTTTTGAGTCCGAGGTCGCGCTGCACCAAAACGCCAGGCCCAGGGAAATAATAATCCGGACTCAAAGTCGCAAAAATCACAAAATCGATGTCGTCATTGGAAATGCCCGAACGTTCGATCGCAATTTTGGCAGCCTTCACACCCATTGTCGTGGTCGTATCTTCGCCGCGGATAATATGGCGACGTTCCTGGATTCCGGTGCGTTCCTGGATCCACGCATCGTTCGTATCCATAATTTTCGACAGGTCGTCGTTGGTTACAATATTGTCAGGGACATAATAACCCAGCCCTGCTATTTTGGAATGATACATCATTTTTGATATTTTATAAAAATTGGTACGCAAATTTAAGCAAACCGTAAAAAAGCGTCACACAAGATAGGATTTTTTTGGCAATCCGCAATTTTGGATATCCTGGCAAACCCAAACTGAATAATTAAAATGTGCTTTCAGTTTGGCACTATTGTGGGTTCGTACGTTATTCTTATAATTTCCTTTGTTGCCAGGCGTGCGCCTTTTTCTGAAACATGGTCTCCATCAGGAACAAAACAACTATCGCTGAGTGATAAATTACTAAAATCAATAACTTTTAAATTGTATGATTTGGCTATTTCGTTAAACTTAGCGATATAATTAGCCGGTATTTTACTTTTATAATAAGGATGTAATGGCGTGTTGAGCAATACCAAATCAATTTTATTTGTCTTGCAGAGCGTAATGATTTTCTTTAGGTATAACAGATTAATCTCAGAAAAATCATTTAGCTTTCCGTTCGTATAATATTGAAATTGCAATCTTTTTTCCATGGATGGTTTCGATGCCGTTACGTTGGTAAAATTATTTGAATAGCCGAATGAAGAAAAATAAGTGCCATCATCAGTTAATAATGTGTACCCAATCCGGGAAACTGCCTTGATAAATGCAGGCAAATCTTTACGATTCCAGGCAACCAATTTAAATTGTTCTTCAACGGGAAGGAAATAGAAATATTTAGGAGAAGTAGACAGCGAATATTCACCGCTTATGAAATCATTATAGTAATTCGATAAGCTATGATAACTTACCCCTAAATATACCTTTTGGATATGCTGATTTTTTTCGATTAGATTTTCTAACTTGTAATATGAAAAGTAAAATGATTCTGCAGATGTAGCGACATTTTTGCTATTCTGTAATAAGCTGTCATTTATAGCACACTGTATATGAGAATCCCCAATATATATATCTGTAATACTGTCATTAAGTTTGTAATGTATTGTCTTTGAAATGTAAGAAATTAACAGTAAACCGATAACTACACATATTAGTGGGATCGTGGTGAATGCAAATATTTCTTTTAAGAATCGTTTCATCGGATACACTTTAAAACTGAAAATAAATAAATTGTTGTTCTTTACCGGTAAAATAAAAAATGATTAAAATAATACCGTAATAGAATGCCCATCGCAGTTTCTTATTCCACTTTACACCTAAATTTGCGATCGCATATTGTTGTTCTCTCCCAAACCATTCAATGATTAAAAATATAACTGTCAAAAAAACAATTGAAACAGCTTTCTTAATTCCCGGGAAATTTGGAATTGTAAACAAGGAACTGGAAAATATTTCAGAGATATAATTAAACGCATGTGTAACATTGGCTGCACGAAAGAAAATCCACGCAAATACCGTTAAGCTAAAAGTAATTCCAATCGAAAACAAATCTTTCAGGCCAGGCAGGTATTTTCCTTTTGCAACAATTTCAAGGTTATTTCTGTTTGTATTGAAAATTATTGAAGGCATAATGTACAACGCATTTAATAAGCCCCAAACGATGAAAGTCCAATTTGCCCCGTGCCAAAACCCACTTACCAGAAATATTATAAATGTATTTCTTACTTTCATCCAGGTCCCGCCTTTACTGCCGCCAAGAGGGATGTATAAGTAATCTCTGAACCAGGTTGAAAGTGAAATATGCCAACGTCTCCAAAATTCAGCGATGTCTCTTGAGAAGTAGGGGAATGCAAAATTTCGCAATAATTCTATCCCAAAAAGTCGTGCTGTCCCTAAAGCAATATCAGAGTAGCCTGAAAAATCTCCATAAATTTGAAAAGTAAAAAAGACCGCCCCTAAAACAAGGGTACTTCCGGAATAGTCTGTTGAATTATTGAAAATTTGATTCGCATATGCTGCACATTGGTCGGCAATTACAACTTTCTTAAACAATCCCCACAAAATTTGTCTCAAACCATCTACTGCTTTTGTGTAATCAAAGGCTCTTTTTCTCTGAATCTGAGGTAAAAGATGGGTTGCCCTTTCTATTGGACCAGCCACAAGTAGCGGGAAAAAACTCACAAAGACAGAATAATCAATGAAATTTTTCTCTGCTTTTATCCGGCCTTTATAAATGTCGATCACATAAGACAAGCCATGAAACGTATAAAATGAAATCCCTACAGGCAAAATAACTTTCAATGTCCATGGATTTATTTGTAGCCCTATATTATCTAAAGCTTTCGCAAAAGATTCAGCAAAAAAATTGTAATATTTAAAAACACCCAGAAAGCCAAGGTTAACGGATATGCTCAGCCAAAACCAAAACTTTTTAGAATTTTGATTTTCAGCATCCGACATTTTGATGCCGGTAAAATAATCCAATAAGGTTGAAAAGATAAGCAGGAATAGGAATCTCCAGTCCCAACACGCATAAAAGAAATAGCTGGAGACAAGTAGTAAAATATTTTGAAATCTTAGATTTCCTTTTGTCGAAAACCAGTAAAGTATAAAAACAGTCGGTAAGAATATCGCAAAATTTATTGAATTGAAAAGCATATCGTCTGTCTATTTCTTTAATTTTTGTTATTCGCACAGTCATTTTTTAGCATGACGCGCAACCGACAGCTATCCGTTTACAATAAAGTTACTTGACGAATTTAATCGACTGCCGTCCCGTATTGGTATGGAGGTTAATGATGTAAACGCCCGAAGCGTAAGGAAAGTCAAACGAGTATGTCTTTTTGGATTTGCCGCTGATATTGTCGCGCTGCAATTCCTTAATCCGATGCCCGACTGCATCATACAATTCAATGCGGATGTGGTCGCTTTCGGTGAATTCAATCGTGAGGTTGAGCTTGTCCTTAACCGGATTCGGATTTACGGTAGCTTTGAGCGGCGTGCGTGCCTTTTCGGTGAATTGGGAACTCCCGAGCGGATTGTCGCTGAATTTGTAAACCGTCGCTCCCGAAGCAAACGCGAGGTTATCGTGGATGATAAAAATCCGGTTCAGGTTGCTGCCTACGCCGATGTCGGTCCAGGTATCGCCGCCATCCGTAGTTTCAAGGAATGCCGAAGAATGTCCGCCCATCCAGCCATGGTTTTCCGTCAGGAATCCGACCGCCTGGATATCGGTATCGGGAACTTCCTTGCTCGTCCATGTCGCGCCATTGTCGACCGAACGCACGAGTTTGCCCAGATTCGGCGCAACCGATTCCACAGAGCCAAAAATCACATTCGCGTTGGACGCCAATATCTGGAGCTTCCAAACATATTCGCCTTCTGCATTGGTATTGTAGATTTCCGTCCACGTTGTCCCGCCGTCAATCGTTTTTAAGATTGTTCCGCCTGCCGCGCTTTGTCCCGAAGCGTAACCCGTATTTTCATCCACAAACAAAATTTCCACCAAAGCGACCGCATAGGCGCTCATGTCGATGTATTGCCAGGTTTCGCCACTGTCGGTGGATTTGATGATATAAGCCGGTGCGAAATAAGCGCCGCAGCCATAAACCGTTGACGTCCCGACACAATCGACACCGCAGATGGCTGGCGGTGTTGTAGTAAAATTGGTTACGACATTCCACGTAGTGCCGCCATCGGTGGTTTTGAGGAATTTCCCGTTAAGGGTTCCGACAAAACCGATGTTCTCATCCAGGAATTCGATGTTCCTGAAATAGTAATTCCCAGGCAATTCCGCCGTCTGTTCTGAAAGCTGCAAATTCCAGTTGACACCGCCGTCGGTCGTTTTGTATATCGCTGCGTACGCGCCGTTTGCCGCCCAGCCGAGGTTGTCATTGAGAAAAAATACATCGTCGAAACGCTGGTTGTTGTTGTTGGTCAGAATTCCTGTCAAGGGCCGCCATTCAAGCTGTGCAGAAACCGAGGCAGTAATCAGGAGCAGTAGAAGGTAACTTTTTTTCATGGCGGGATTTTTTACAAAAATAAAATTTTTATTGACATGGGCCGGATTAGCCGGTTGCATTTGGATTTGTTTTTTCGGAAAGGAAAATTTCGGTTCCGGATTCGGGAAAATCGGGGCTTTCGAAAAATATCTTTTGGTTTTCAAAAGCGGCCTCGACAAGATAGCCATCGCCTTTGAAAAAGGATTTTTTGATTTTTACTTTAAGAGATGATTTGGAAACAATCTGCAATTGGTGCGGGTAAAGCAGCGCCATTTTACGTTTGTCTTTTTCGGGACGGATTAAATGCAGCGGAATTTCATTGACTTCCCCAAACAGCGAAGCGGTGTAAAAATCATCGGGATGTTCGTATAACCGTTTCGGGTTTTCCTTGCGGATCATTTCGCCGTTGCGCATAACCACCGCCTGATCGGCAAAACCCAGGATATCGGTGCTGTCGTGTGTGGCAACGATACAGGTAATTTCTTTTTCTTTGAGGTATTGGAAAAGATTGCGGCGCAGGTTATTTCGCCGGAAGGCATCGATCTGGCTAAAAGGTTCGTCGAGCAGCAGCACTTCAGGCTCGGGTGCGAGAATCATGGCAATTGCGACACGTTGTTGCTGGCCGCCACTCAGGTATTTGGCTTTGGTTTGGGCGAATTCTGTCATTTCAACCATATCGAGTAATTCATTTATGCGTGCTGTTTTCCTGTCTTTATAAGCATTCGACAGGTATTTCCCGATATTTTCGGCAACGGTTATAAAAGGCATCAGGTCGAAATCCTGTGCCAAGTATTTCATAAAATCCATTCCCGGGACAAGATTGAATTTGGGTCCGAGTACAGGTTTCCCATGATAAGCAATCGAACCTTCATCCAGATCATAAAGTCCGTAAATCAGCTTCAGAAGCGTGCTTTTCCCACAGCCACTCTCGCCTATAACGGCCACATGCTGTCCTTTCGGGATCGAAAAACTGATATTTGTGATGACTTTTTTGCTGTCGTAAGCGAAAGAAATATGGTTGACTTCAAGCATAAGACAAAACTAAGTATTAGAAATCAAAATCGGTTGAAAGTGTCAAAAAAAGCAAACGCATTGATAAAAACGAAGCAAAAAATTAAACGAAAACGATATAGTAGTCTTTTTTGTTAAGAAGTTATTCTCTTTTTATCGGTAAAAGCCAGTTGTAGTATGTTAATTTGTTGGCTAAATACCACATAATCAGATTCATGAAAGACATACAATCTTATTTATTCCTTATTGTGTTTTCGCTTTTTGCTTTAAGCGCCGGCGCACAGGTTGGTATTGGAACAAATACACCGCAGGCCCAGCTCGATATTCCTGCTACCAATGCAGCGGCTCCTTCCAATACCGACGGAATCCTGGTTCCGAGGGTAAATGCTTTTCCGGTTGCCAATCCGACTGCCGCACAGCAAGGTATGCTTGTATTCCTGACAACTACTGTTGCGACTAATATTCCGGGGTTTTATTATTGGAACAATCCAACATTGAGCTGGATCGGAATTGGAAACACCAACAACTGGAGCCTGCTCGGGAATGCCGGGACAACTCCTGCAACCAACTTTATTGGCACTACCGACGATCAGGACCTGATTATTAAAAGATACAATATCCGTGCAGGGTTCATCGGTAATCCGAATATGGCAACAGGGAACATGAATACGGTTTTAGGAGCAAATTCATTATTGAGCCCATCCGCTACAGGAATCCGGAATACTGCTATCGGAACCAATGTCATGCCTTCAAACACTACCGGAAATATCAACACTGCTGTAGGCGACCAATCGATGTTTTCAAATACAACTGGTTTGGAAAATACAGCGATGGGTACAGGTTCTATGTACAGCAACCAGGGAGGAAGTTATAATACTGCTATTGGAAGAAATGCCTTAACAGTAAATGTTTCCGGAGGTTCAAACACTGCGGTTGGAAATGCTGCTTTGCGATCAGCGACCGGAAGTTTCAATACCGCTGTTGGAAGGGATGCTTTGCGCCTCAACTCAACCGGAGCAGACAACACGGCCGTCGGATTAAACGCGATGTATGCCAATTTAGCCGGCTCAGGCAATACTGCTGTTGGCCTGCAGTCACTGCGCAATTCACTTGGAAGCAATAACACAGCGATTGGATGGCAAAGCGCTTATACCAATGCGGCGGGCGCCAATAATACTGCTTTGGGATACCAAAGTTTGTTTACAAATGCAACAGGGACCAATAATGTGTCAATTGGCTACCAGGCCGGTTATTTTGAAACGGGAAGCAATAAACTGTATATCGAAAATTCGAATGCCAATGCCGTGAACGCTTTGATTTATGGCGAATTCGATAATAATATCGTAAGGGTTAACGGCCAGCTGCAGGTCGCCGATCCGACGACAACAGGTTATAAATTCCCATTGGCGCGCGGTACCAACAAACAGACCTTGGAAACAGACGGAAGCGGCAATGTTTCCTGGGTAAACCCCAACAATTCGCTTTCAGTCATGCGAACGAACATCAGCGCAAATCAGGGGCTTTCTACGGCGGGTTGGCAGAAAATCACTTTCAACTCGATCCTTTTTGATTCGAATACCGAGTTTGTAACCGGCACCAACCGCTTTGTAGCTGCGAAAGCCGGGTATTATCGCATTGATGCGGGTTATCATATTTTCGGGATCAGTACGACGCAATATTTCGGGATTGGTGTTTTCGTGAACGGGACAGAATATCAGGAAAGCAGCTCAAACCACCATAATATCGGGCCGGTCGTGAGAAGCATCAACTGCATCGTGAGCCTGAATGCGGGCGATTTTGTAGAAATTTACGCACAGAATTATGAAACCGGCGTGACCATCGATTCTTTCTTCGGCAAGACCTTCTTTGAAGTGCAGCAGATCAAATAAAAATAAGGGCGATTTCCCTACTACAAGAAACCGCCCTTACAATCTAACCAATAACAAGTAATCTTAACCTTTACTCCCATAACGATACGAAGCATTTAACGTAAGGGATTTATGTCTGACCAAAATGTTTTGTTAATCTTTCAAAGTTTATGAAAGCAAAAAAGCCGTCCAAAAGGAACGGCTTTTACAATATATATAACGGGATTAGTTTCCTTGCTTCTCAGCGTCGGCTTTCATTTTTTCATTGGCGGTAATCGCAAATTCCACACGACGGTTCTGGCTTCTGCCATCAACTGTTTCATTTGAAGCGATCGGATCGGCAACACCCAATCCGGTTGTCTGGAAACGGGCCGATTTCAATCCTTTTCCTGACAGGTAGCTTTTTACCGAAGCCGCTCTTTCGCCTGATAATTTAAGATTGTATTCGGCGCTTCCCGTACTGTCGGTATAACCGTAAATCACAATATCGGTATCCGGATATTCATTGAAAACGGGAACGAGTTTGTCAAGGTTTGCTTTCGCAGCGGCAGTCAGGGTCGATTTGTTGGTATCAAAACGCACCGCATTTTCACCTAAAACCAATTTGATTCCTTCACCCACACGAACCACATCGGCACCCGGAAGCGCATTGTCGATTTCACGTGCCTGCTTGTCCATTTTGTTACCGATGACGCCACCGGCAACACCGCCGACCACACCGCCAAGAACAGCACCTAACGCGCCATTGCCGCCTTTCCCTAAGTTGTTTCCGAGGATTCCGCCAAGGACAGCGCCACCAACAGCGCCGATTGCCGCGCCTCTTTGTGTCTTGTTTGTATTTTTTACTGATTCACAGCTTGACAATGATGCGCCGGTTATAAAAACGACAGCAAGTGCTATTATGGATAATTTTTTCATGATGTAGGTTTAGTTTAGTTTACTTTTTGGAATTGGTAGACGACATTGGTTTCTTTTCCGCCAACATTAATCTTGTCAACCAATTGGAACGATTCCACCGTTTGCGCAGCAACCATGAGCACGTAGCCATCTCTCACTTTTTTCGCTTTTTCACCGGCATTCAATACTTTGAGTACGAATTGTCCGTCTTTATTCACAAACCATTTGATTGGGGAACTGAAAGCCGCGCAATTGCCATTGTTCAGTGTCATCGTGCCGCTGTCGTTGTTGGATACGAATTTCCATGTACTTCCCTCAAAACATTTTGAGTCAGCCAGGTTAAACGAATTCACTTTGATGACTTCAGAACCCGGATATGTAACCGAAGTTATAGTCCAGTCTCCTTTTATGGCAACTTGTGATCTTCTGTCTACTTTGGTTTCTGTGACCGAAGTTGATTTGCAGCTTGCGAAAAAAATCGAAAGTGCCATCAGTAAAAATACTTTTCTCATGTTTAGATGGTTTAAAATTACCAAGCAAAGATACGTTGTGTTAAAATTCTAATCGTTTTAAAATTTGCTAATAAAATATTAAAATTAACATATGCGACAATTTGTCACATCGCCCGTATTGGTATCTTATTTGACTAAGCGGCTTTGAAAATTTAAAACCTAATATTTATGACAACAGGAAAAATTAATGTTTCGGTAGAAAACATCTTTCCCTTAATCAAGAAATTCTTATACAGCGACCACGAAATCTTCTTACGTGAATTGGTTTCCAACGGAACCGACGCTACTTTAAAATTAAAACACCTGACTTCAATCGGTGAGGCGAAAACCGAATACGGCAATCCGAAAATCGAAATCAAGATCGACAAGGAAGGCAAGAAACTCCATATTATCGACCAAGGGTTGGGAATGACCGCGGACGAAGTCGAAAAATACATCAACCAGGTCGCATTTTCAGGGGCCGAAGAGTTTTTGGACAAGTATAAGGATTCTTCGAAAGAAGGCATCATCGGACATTTCGGACTCGGATTCTATTCTGCCTTCATGGTGGCCGAAAAAGTCGAAATCATCACCAAATCTTACAAAGACGAACCGGCAGCACACTGGACTTGCGACGGAAGCCCTGAATTTACGTTGGAGCCGTCAGACAAAACGGACCGTGGAACGGAAATCGTTTTGCACATCGCCGAAGATTCACTCGAATTTTTGGAAGAATCCAAAATCACCGAACTGCTCAACAAATACAACAAATTCATGCCGATTCCGATCAAATTCGGCACGCGCACCGAGAAAATCGAGCAGAAAAAAGGCGAATTCGTCGAATCGGAAGACAAAGACGAAGTTTTCAAAACGGTTGAAGTCGACAACATCATCAACAACCCAAACCCGGCCTGGACCAAACAGCCATCGGAACTGAGCGATGAAGATTACAAAAGTTTCTATCGCGAATTGTATCCGATGCAGTTTGAAGAGCCGTTGTTCAACATCCATCTGAATGTGGATTATCCGTTTAACCTGACCGGGATTTTATATTTCCCGAAACTGGGTTCCGACTTGCAAATCCAAAAGGACAAAATCCAATTGTACCAAAACCAGGTTTACGTGACCGATAATGTAGAAGGCATCGTTCCTGAATTTCTGACGATGCTCAAAGGCGTGATCGATTCTCCGGATATTCCGTTGAACGTGTCGCGTTCTTATTTACAGGCTGACGGCGCGGTGAAGAAAATCTCGAATTACATCACCAAAAAAGTAGCCGATAAACTCAAGTTGCTGTTCACCGAAAACCGGGCGGATTTCGAACAGAAATGGAACGACATCAAAATCGTACTCGAATACGGAATGTTGTCAGAACCAAAATTCTACGAAAAATCAGGCGCTTTTGTTTTGTATCCTACTGTTGACGGGAAATATTTCACACTCGACGAACTGAAAGAAAACCTCAAGGAAAACCAAACCGGCAAAGATGGCAAACTGGTTATCCTTTATGCCGGAAATAAAGACGCGCAGCACAGTTATATCGATTCGGCGAAAACCAAAGGCTATGAAGTATTGCTGCTGGATTCACCGATTATCTCGCATCTGATCCAGAAACTGGAAAGCGACAATTCCGACATCACCTTTGTCAGGGTCGATTCCGATCATGTCGACAACCTGATCAAAAAAGAGGAAACCTCGATTTCAAAATTATCCGAAGACGAACAAACTTCCTTAAAAACAACCGTCGAAGCGATTGTTCCGAAAGCCAATTACTCTGTACAGCTTGAAGCTTTAGACAGCAACGCCTCGCCATTCCTGATTACGCAGCCTGAATTCATGCGCCGTATGAAGGAAATGAGCCAATCGGGCGGCGGCGGCATGTTCGGTATGGGAAATTTCCCCGAAATGTATAACCTGGTGGTGAATACGAATTCTGAACTGGCTTCGAACATTCTTAACACGGCCGACAAATCGCATCAGGAGCATTTGGTAAAACAGGCTTTGGATCTGGCAAAATTGTCGCAGAACTTACTAAAAGGAGAAGAGCTCACCGCTTTTGTAAAGAGAAGTTTTGAACTGATTAAATAAAATTCCAATTAGAATACCCGGAACCTGCAGGCGAAAGTTTGCAGGTTTTTTAATTTCAAAAATAATTTTAATCATTTGATTAAAAAACTTGTTTAAATTAAATGCATTATTACCTTTGTAAAAAAATCAGGTCAATGACGACAGAAAAAGATAAAAGCACGGAAGAGAAAATCAAGGAAGCCGCCAGGATTGTTTTTATGAAAAAAGGCTATTCTGCAACGCGAACCCGTGATATTGCCGAAGAAGCCGGATTGAATCTCGCACTTTTAAATTACTATTTCCGAAGCAAGGAAAAATTATTCCAGCAAATCATGATGGAAAAAGTGCAGATGATGTTCAGCGTATTGTTCCCGATTGCGAACAACCCGGAAACCAGCCTTGAGGAGAAAATCACGTTGCTCGTTGAAAATTATATCACGTTGCTGACCAAAAATCCCGACCTTCCGCTGTTTGTTTTGAGCGAAATCAGGAACAATCCCGATCATTTCCAAAGCAAATTGGGCATCAACCTGCTCAAAGATTCTTCGTTGATTAAGCAGCTTTTGGAAAAAAGGCCCGACATCAATCCGATACAATTTCTCATCAGCCTTCTCGGAATGACGATTTTCCCATTTGTTGCGAGCCCGTTATTGCAGGCCGCAAACCTTGTAACCGAAAATGATTTCGGCGACATGATGGAACAACGCCGGAAACTGATCCCGATGTGGATCAATTCGATCCTCGATTGCAGGTAAAAAAATTTGAATTCAAATTAATCAAATGATTAAACTAAACGATTAACAATGAAAAAAAGTCTTATCCTCTTATTCTTTCTGACCTCCATCGGAATCGGGGCACAGAATTTAAAAACGCTCACACTCGAACAGTGCTGGCAACTGGCGGAACAGAATTACCCTTTGTCCAAAAAAAGGGAGCTGATTTCCAAAACACGCGAATACACGCTCGAAAATATCTCCAAGGGCTATCTGCCGCAATTCGGGGTTTATGCACAGGCGACTTACCAGTCGGATGTAACCAAAATTCCGATTGCGATTCCGGGCGTCGAGATTCCCGAACAGAACAAAGACCAGTATAAAGCCTACGCGGAAGTGAACCAGCTGATCTACGACGGCGGCGTTCTGCAACAGCAGAAGAGAACCGAAATGGCGCATAAGGCGGTCGAAACGCAAAAACTCGAAGTGGAATTGTACAACCTCAGGGAACGCATCAACGCTCTGTATTTCGGGATCCTGATAATTTCCGAACAGCAGAAACAGAACGAACTGCTCAAAGATGACATCAACATCGGGTTAAAAACGACTGAGGCGCAAATCGCAAACGGCACGTCTTTTCGCAGCAATGCCGACCTGCTCAAAGCGGAATTACTCAAGGCAGACCAGCAATCGATCACGCTCAGGAACAACAAGAAAGCCTATCTGCAGATGCTCGGGCTTTTTATCGGAAGTGAACCTGACGAAGAAACCGTTCTCCAAAAACCCGAAGCGCCTTTGGTCGCCAAAAGTATCAACCGCCCGGAATTGGAGCTGTACAATTTCCAGAACGAAAGCCTCGAACTCGAAAAGAAAACCATTAATGCGGCCAATCTTCCGAGATTGAACTTTTTCGTACAGGGCGGCGTCGGGAATCCGGCATTGAACATTTTTGCCGACGGATTCGATACGTATTATGTGGGCGGAATCCGATTGAACTGGTCGCTTTCCGGGTTGTATACGCAGAAAAAGCAAAAAGCGATCATCGATCTCAACAAACTCGACACCGAAACGCAAAGGGAGATTTTTCTCTTCAATACCAATCAGGCACTGCAGCAGCAAAATGCCGAAATCACCAAATTACAGGAATTTCTGGCCGTAGACGGCGACATCATTTCACTTCGGAACAATGTCAAAAAAGCCGCATTGGCACAACTTCAGAACGGCATCATCAACACCGGTGATTACCTGCGCGAAGTGAACGAGGAAAACCTGGCATTGCAAAATAAGAGCATGCATGAAACAGAACTGCTTCTGGCGCAATACCGTGAAAAAACAACAAGAGGAAACTAATCATGAAAAAAATGAACACAAAATCAATCGTCGCAATCGCCGCCATAATGCTGGCATCCTGCGGCAATAAAGAAAATCAATTCGATGCGACCGGAACTTTTGAGACCGTAGAAACCATCGTGTCGGCTGAGGCAAACGGAACCATAAAAGCATTCAACATTGAAGAAGGACAGCAGCTAAAAGCCGGGCAGGCCATTGGTTACATCGATACGATACAGCTTTCGCTGAAGAAGAAACAGTTCCAAGCGCAGATCAGTTCTGTTTTGAGCCGAAAACCAAACATCAATGCCGAAACCGCGGCGCTCCAGGAAGAGCTCAAACATGCCAAGTCCGAACAAAACCGAGTCGCCAGTCTCGTCAAAGCCGATGCGGCAACGCGCAAGCAGCTCGACGATGCGACGAGCCAGATTGAAGTCATCCGCAAAAGAATCACAGCCCAGCAATCAACGCTCGGTACGGCGACTTCGGGCCTTAATGAAGATGCACAATCTTTAAAAGTGCAGGTCGACCAGATCGACGACCAGATTGCCAAATCAAAAATAGTCAACGCAATCAACGGCAGCGTCATCACCAAATATGCCGAGGCGAACGAAATGGCCGCAATCGGGAAACCGCTCTACAAAATTGCCGATATGTCGACCGTAATCCTGCGCGCCTATATTACCGGAAACCAGTTTGCAAAAGTAAAAACCGGGCAGCAAGTGACGGTTTATGTCGATTCCGATTCGGAAAATTACAGGAAATATCAAGGCATTGTGGAATGGATAAGCGACAAGGCCGAGTTCACGCCAAAGACAATCCAGACCAAAGACGAACGCGCCAATCTGGTGTATGCGATCAAAGTACGCGTCAAAAATGACGGCCTGCTCAAAATCGGCATGTATGGTGAAATCCGATTCTAAAATCATTGCCATGAAAGAAAATCCTAATATTGAAATTGCCGTTCAGGTCGAAAACCTGACCCGTACTTATGGCAAAAACAAGGAAATCCTTGCCGTCGATTCGGTTTCGTTTTCGGTGCAGCGCGGGGAGATTTTCGGAATCATCGGGCCAGATGGCGCAGGGAAAACCAGCCTTTTCCGGATGCTTACCACCTTGCTCCTGCCCGACAGCGGAAAGGCAAGTGTGGACGGACTCGATATCGTTACCGATTACAGGCAGATTCGCAACAACGTCGGTTATATGCCCGGCAAATTTTCGCTTTACCAGGACCTGACGATTGCCGAAAACCTCCATTTTTTCGCTACGCTTTTCAATACGACCGTAGCCGAAAACTACCACCTGATTGAAGATATCTACAAACAGATCGAACCTTTCAAAGACCGGCGCGCCGGAAAATTATCGGGCGGGATGAAACAAAAGCTCGCCCTTTGCTGCGCGCTGATCCATAAACCGACCGTGCTTTTTCTTGACGAACCCACAACCGGCGTCGATCCGGTTTCGCGAAAAGAATTCTGGGAAATACTCAAATGGCTCAAAGCGCAGAACATCACGATCCTCGTTTCCACGCCTTATATGGATGAGGCTACGATGTGCGATCGGATTGCGTTGATCCAGGAAGGGAAAATCCTATCGATAGATACGCCCGAAAACATCACCAACGCTTATCCTTCGCCGCTTTACGATGTGAAATCGGACAATATGTACCAGATGCTCAAGGCGCTCAAAAAGTGGGACAATACGAATGACGCTTATGCTTTTGGCGAATATGCGCACCTTTCGGTGAAAAACCAGAATCCCGAAACCATCGGTGAGATTGAACAATATCTCAAACAGGACAAATCCGGATTTAAAAACATAGAAGTCAAACCCACAAAAGCCACGGTTGAAGACAGCTTTATCCAATTGCTATCCACAAAAAATGAAAACCATGCAGACCAATAATCCCGAGCTTTCGATCAAGGCAGATAAGATCTGCAAGCGATTCGGCGATTTCACAGCCGTAAACGAAATCAGCTTTGAAGTCAACAAAGGCGAGATTTTCGGTTTCCTTGGTGCCAACGGTGCCGGAAAAACAACGGCGATGCGGATGCTGTGCGGCTTGTCCGTCCCAACTTCGGGTTCGGCGACCATCGCGGGATTTGACGTCTACAAGCAGACTGAGGAAATCAAAAGGCACATCGGCTATATGAGCCAGAAATTTTCGCTGTATGAAGACTTGACGGTTTTGGAAAATCTCGAGTTCTTCGGCGGTATTTACGGGCTTTCAAGAAAACAGATTACGCAAAAAAGCGATCAGCTGATTGAAACTTTAGGGCTGCAGAAAGAAGCGAAAAAACTCGTTGGTGGCCTGCCATTGGGATGGAAACAGAAACTCGCCTTTTCGACCGCAGTCTTCCACGATCCGCAGATTGTTTTCCTTGACGAACCTACGGGCGGTGTCGATCCGGTGACGCGCAGGCAATTCTGGGACCTGATTTATGAAGCGGCCGAACGCGGCATCACCATTTTCGTGACCACGCATTACATGGACGAGGCCGAATATTGCAACCGCATCTCGATGATGGTCGACGGCAGTATCGCAGCATTGGGTTCGCCCACCGATCTCAAAAAACAATTCGGCGCCAGCAATATGGACGAGGTTTTCTACCATTTGGCACGCGCGGCAAAACGCGGCGATTAACCTTTAAACGAAATCTAATGAACCAATTTCTCACTTTTGTCCGCAAGGAATTCTATCATGTGCTGCGTGACCGCAAGACGCTGTTCATCCTTTTCGGGATGCCGATCGTGCAGATTACGCTTTTCGGGTTTGCATTGACGAACGAACTCAAGAATTCCAAAATAATTATCGTCGACAATGCCAGAGACATGGCTTCACAGGAAATTATAACCAAACTCGAAGCGAGCCGTTACTTTGAAATTGAAAAGGCGCCGTTGTCGCATAATGAAATCCTCGCGCAGTTTCGCAGCGGCAAAATCAAGGCGGCCGTTATTTTTCCGGCAAATTTCAATTCGGACCTGCTTCATGCCAACAAGGCGCAGGTCCAAATTATCGCAGATGCTTCCGATCCGAATACGGCAACGACAATCAGCAATTATGCAACTTCAATTATCACGGATTACCAAAAGGCGCTCAACGGAAAAAATGCGATGCCTTACCAGATTACGCCTGAAATAAAAATGCTTTATAATCCGCAGATGAAAGGCGCGCCCAATTTCGTCCCCGGCGTCATGGCGATGGTGCTCATGCTGATTTGTGTGATGATGACGGCGATTGCGATCGTAAAGGAAAAAGAGCTCGGGACGATGGAAGTGCTTCTGGTATCGCCTTTTCGCCCCATCATGGTGATTTTGTCCAAAGCGGTTCCGTATTTCCTTTTGTCGTTGGTAAATCTTGCAACCATCCTGCTGCTCAGTGTTTATGCGATGGATTTGCCCGTGAAGGGAAGCCTGATTTTATTGGTTGCCGAAAGTTCACTTTTCATTATCTGCTGCCTGACTTTGGGAATCCTGATTTCCATCAATACTGCATCACAGCAGGTCGCCATGCTGATTTCGCTCGTCGGGATGTTGATGCCGACGATGATTTTCAGCGGATTCATGTTCCCGATTGAAAACATGCCGGTGCCTTTACAGGTGATTTCGAATATCGTCCCGTCCAAATGGTATTATATCATTGTCAAATCGGTGATGATCAAGGGTCTCGGATTTTCGGCGGTTTGGAAAGAAACGGCAATCCTTCTCGGAATCACCTTAGTCTTATTGGCGATAAGCCTCAAAAAATTTAAAGTCCGACTCGAATGAAAACACTATCCTTCTTACTACGCAAAGAATTCCGCCAGATCTTCAGGAACAAATCGATCCTCGCCATCATCTTCATCATGCCGACGATACAGTTCCTGATTTTGCCGCTTGCCGCAAATTATGAGGTCAAGAACATCAATCTTTCGGTAGTGGACAATGATAAATCGCCCTATTCGCAGAAACTGATTGCCAAAATTACGGCTTCGGGTTACTTTAAGCTTGAAAGTTACGATGCTTCGTATGGGCTCGCGATGCACAACATCGAAAGCGACAAATCGGATCTGATCCTCGAAATTCCGAAAGGGTTTGAGAGAAACCTCATCCGGGAGAACAAGCAACAACTTTTCATCGCCGTGAATGCGATTAACGGTTCGAAAGCCGGATTGGGTGCGAGTTACCTTTCTCAGACAATTGCCGCTTTCAACAATGACATCCGCACCGAACTGATTGTGCCTCCCAAAATCCCTCCGTCTCCGCAAATTGAAATCGATACGGTCAACTGGTTCAATGTGCATCTCAATTACAAACTGTTTTTTGTTCCCGGAATTCTGGCGCTTTTGGTAACAATGGTCGGCGGTTTCCTCACGGCGCTCAATATCGTCAAGGAAAAAGAGATCGGGACGATTGAGCAGATCAACGTGACACCGATAAAAAAATACCATTTCATCCTGGCGAAACTGATCCCTTTCTGGATTTTGGCCAACGCGGTTTTTACGATTGGATTGTTGCTCGCGTATTTTGTCTACGGCATCATTCCCGAAGGCAATATAGCGGTGATGTATGCCTTTATCGCGATTTACCTTTTGGCCGCTTTGGGATTCGGGCTGCTGGTTTCGACCTATTGCGAGACGCAACAGCAGGCAATGCTGATCATGTTTTTCTTTATGCTGATTTTCATACTGATGGGCGGCCTGTTTACGCCTATCGAAAGCATGCCGGCCTGGGCGCAGTGGATTTCGAAATTGAATCCGATCAGTTACCTGATTGAAGTCATGCGCATGTTTATCCTCAAAGGCAGCGGCTTTAAAGATGTCCTGCCGCAGTTTGCCGCAATTATCGGGTTTGCCATTTTCTTCAACGGCTGGGCGGTTTTGAATTATCGGAAAACGAATTGACGGATCTTTATAAAACAAAATACCGAGGTCATTATTTACTGCCGTTTTATTATTTTTACCGGGAATCTAAAGTCGCACAAGATGAATTTCCGGAAAAACAAAGACATTACGCCTTCCATTTTATGGATGCCCATAATGCGAAAATTATGCACCGCCGTATTAATTTCAGTATTGATTGCATCCTGTTCGGCTACAAAACCGATGGCCGATTCGCATTACATTCCCGATGATCCAAAATTGTACGAGACGATCATACATCTCGACAGCGTGTTTTTCAACTACTACAATACCTGTGATGCAAATCTTGCAAAATATGGGGATTTCTATGCGGAAGATTTGGAATTCTACCACGACAAAGGTGGCCTGATGGCTTCCAAAACCGACGTCATTGAAGGTACGCGCAAAAATATCTGTGGAAAAGTAACACGCCATCTAAAGCCCGGGAGTATCGAAGTTTACCCGATTAAGGATTATGGCGCAATTGAAATGGGTATGCACCAGTTCCACAATGCCGCCGAGCCAAACGCCGTTCCGCACGACAGCAAGTTTATCATTTTCTGGCGTTTTAAAGATGCCGAATGGAAGATTGCGAAAGTCGTCAGCCTGCATTAACTTTATTTCTTTTTGGTTTTTTCGAGTGTTTCCTTAACCCTGAACTTTACTATTTTCGCAATCAGGCCAAGCGGCATCGGTTGGTCTAGAGGAAACTGTATCGAGCCTTTCCCTGATTTATACTTCGCAATTTCCTTTTGGAAAGCGACATTCCCTGACGGAAGCGCATAAAATCCGATGTGGTTCTTGTAACCGGCAAAGTGCACGAGGTTTTTTGTGTTAAGTTTGAATGTCGGCATCGCATAACTGATCGTTTCCACCGCTTCCGGGGCTGCCTTCTGGGTTTCCGCACGCACTTTTTCCAGCGCCTGCTGTGTTTCTTCGGGAAAACCGGCAATATATTCTGAAATGGAATTGGGTTTCGGAACTTCCATAACTCTAATTTTAAACAGCCACCATGCCGCGGTTGTACTTATTGCGGTATTCCACGGGGGTGATGCCGGTAATTTTCTTAAATACGTCGCGAAAGGCTTTCGTGTCGGTATAACCCACATCAAACATCACTTCGCTGATGTTTTTTCTGCTGGTCTCAAAACTCCTTTTGGCGGCTTCGATCTTCACACGCTGGATGTATTCGACTACGGTATTCCCCGTCGCTTTTTTGAACCGGCGTTCGAGCGTGCGCCTGCCCACGGCAAATTTTCCGGCGAGTTCTTCCACCGTAATCTTATCCTCAAATTTATCCTCTATATATTGCTGTGTCTTTTGGATCGCGTCGTCGTCGTGGTCTTTCTGTCCCTGGAACATGATAAACGGCGACTGGCTATGACGGTCAATATCGATCATAAATGCCTTCGAGATTATGATCGCCATTTCGCGCCCGGCATATTTCTCGATCAGGTAAACCAGCAAATTCAGGAACGAATAGGCTCCGCCGCTCGTATAAATACCATCCTCGTGCGTGATAATTTTGTCGTCTACGACATTTACATCGGGAAACATTTGGCGGAACTGGTTGGCCGACGCCCAATGGGTCGCACATTGCTTTCCTTTGAGGAGTCCGGTCGCGGCCAAAAAGAACGCCGCGATACACAGGCTGGCCACTTCGGCTCCGGCCCGATATTGCTTCGTAATCCACGGCAGGAATTCGGCATTGCTTTCCAAAGCCTGCTGCATATCGCCGTGCATCGCCGGAATGATAATGAGGTCGGTTTGCTTAATGTCGCCGATCAGGCAATCGGGCGTAATCGTGAAGCGGCCGTTCCTTTGGCTGATTTCGCTTGAGATTCCGACCAGCTGTATTTTAAACACCGGCGGCATGCCCATCCTTTCGGCAAAAGTATTGACTTCAGAAAGGATCTGGTGCGTACCGTCGATATTCGGAAGGCTCGTATGGCCTTGCGGAACCAGGATAGAGATGTGTTTCATAATTTTGGTTTTGGCGGATTGGTTGATCCTGAACGTTTTGGACAAGACAAATATAGTAAATCGGTTTGTCGCAATCAACCCCTGTTTAAGTCGTTTTTGCACGTATCATGCTTAAAAATACCACCTTATCTTTGTGATGCAGACAACAATCAAATACAAATCATTAAAATTACTACTTATGGAAACCAAAGTTTTTTTTTCCTTCGCGGTCAAAGACCTCAAAAAATCGGTTGAATTTTTCACTAAAGTCGGCTTTACCTTCAACCCGATGTTCACCGATGAAACTGCCACGTGCATGATCATTTCAGAAACCATTTATGCGATGCTGCTTACCGAGGATAAATTCAAATCCTTCACGAAAAAACAAATAGCCGATACTTCTAAAACCCAGGAAGTCGCTATTAACCTCACAGCCGGGAGCCGCGAAGCCGTAGATGCCATTATTGAAAAAGCTTTGGCTGCGGGCGCTTCAGAACCTAGTCCGGCGCAGGATCAAGGCTTTATGTACAGCCGTGAATTCGAAGATCCCGATGGCCACAACTGGTCTTATTTCTATATGGATATGTCCGCACTCCCAAAACAGTAGCTATGAAAGCCGATTTACAGCAGCAGATTTTCGGAACCTTCCGCAAACTGTACCTTGTCCTGGACCAGTTCGACGACAGTAATATCGACACGATTCCGGCTGACGGCGGATGGAGCGCCGGGCTTTGCACCGAACATATCATCAAAGCCACGTCAGGTTTGCCTGCGCTTACGCGGAAAACAGAGCCAGCCAACCGTGCATTTGATGAAAAGATTCCAGCCATTAAGAAAATCTTCCTCGACTTCAGCATCAGGATGAAATCGCCGGATTTTCTCGAGCCAACTGAAAGCAAACATTCCACAGCGACATTGCTTTCCGCTATGGAAAAACACGAAAAACAAATGCTGGATCTGACTGAAAATGCCGACCTGACCTTGATTTCACCGGTTTTTGAAGTTCCCGGCTTCGGGAGTTTCACGATATACGAATCGATTTCATTTGCGCTCATCCATATGCAAAGGCATACCGTGCAGCTCGAAAACATACACCGGAAAATTATTCCTTAGCCATGGCACGCATCAATTCCTATCTCACTTTCAACGGCAATTGCCGCGAAGCGATGGCGTTTTATAAAAGCTGCCTCGGCGGGGAATTGATACTGGAAACCATCGGAGATTCAGCATTAGCCTGCAAATTGCCTTCGGAAATGAAGCCGCTGGTCATGCATGCGACGCTTACCAATGGAGATTTCGTCATCATGGCCACCGATATGGTTAACGACAAAGGTTTGGTGAAAGGGAATTCGGTTTCGATGATGCTCGATTGCGACAGTGAGACCGAAGTGCGGCTGCTCTACCGGAAATTATCCGATGGCGGCGAAGCGACACATCCGATCCAGGATTCTTTCTGGGGTGCGCTGTTTGGGGATCTGACAGATAAATTCGGCAACCAATGGCTGCTCCATTTTGATAAAAACGAATCGTACTGATGAAAAAACTGATCCTGTTCAATATGGTAACTGCCGATGGCTATTTTGAGGATTCGAATGGCTCGGTCGACTGGCACCATGCCGACGCGGAGTTCAATGAATTTGCAATCCGGCAGCTCAACGAGAACGGTCCGTTGCTGTTTGGCAGGAAAACCTTCGCGATGATGCAGGATTATTGGACTTCCGTTGCCGCTTTCGAAAATAATCCCGTTGTAGCGGCAATCATGCGCGACAAATTCAAGTTGGTCGTTTCAGAAACCATCGATAATTCGACATGGGAAAACACGGCATTCATCGGCAACGATCTATTCGAATCCGTCATCCGGCTAAAACAGCAATCCGATAAGGACATCCTGATGTTCGGCAGCGCCACTTTGGCTTTTTCCTTTCGGGAATTGGGGCTGATCGATGAATACCGCATCCTGGTCAACCCGATACTGATTGGCTGCGGCAAACCGTTATTCAGGCAAAGCGATGAAAGGCTTCCGATGAAATTGGTACACGTACAACAGTTTGATTCGGGAAATATTTTGCTGAACTATGAGCCCATAATCCAAAAATATCTAACTTTATAACAACCAAAAACCGATAAAAATGAAAAGACAACAAACAACCTATTGGATTTTACTCATTCTGTTTTCACTCATGATGCTCATGGACGGCGTTGCCGGATTGATGCAGCTTGACAGCGGCAAAGAAGCTTTCGACCAGCTCCATTATCCGTATTACGTGATGACCATCGTGGGAACAGCCAAAATCCTCGGCACGATAGGCCTGCTGCAGCCCAAATACAAAACGTTGAAGGAATGGGCTTTTGCCGGATTCACATTCAATTTCCTGGGCGCTTCGGCTTCATGGGCACTGAGCGGCGGTCCGGCGGCATTTGTGGCGATTCCGCTTTTGATGCTCCTTGTATTGTTTGCCATTTATTTCCTGTGGAAGCGAATACAGCAGCCTGTAATAACCATTTAAACGATAAATCTCCGGAAACGGGGATTTTTTTTGCCCGAAACAATATAAGTTTAACTGCAAATCTTATAATTATCGGAGTGCTTAATATTGGGAAATTTGGCATTATCAATAATTTATGAAAGCCTATAAAAATACCAGCGGAAATTCAGATGTCAAGGCATACCAAATATACAAGGATGCGATAAAAGTGCAATTCAACGATGGAAGCATTTATCTCTACAGTTATGAAAAAAACGGGGAACCGACAGTCGAAATCATGAAAGCACTCGCCACTTCCCAACAAGGTTTGGGCACCTACATCAGCCTCAAAGCCAAAAAGGAAACAGCCGAAAAACTCGATGGCAACGGGACTCGAAATTAAAAAAGATTAAATTGAAAACCTACAAAAACCTCAGCGGCAATTCGGGCATCAAAGCCTATGAACTTTTGGATGACGGACTCAAAATCCAGTTTGTCGACGACAGCGTCTACCTTTACAATGTAGCGTTCAATGGCGAGAATGTGATCAAAATCATGAAAGCGCTGGCCAGGAAAGGAATCGGGCTTACGACATATATCAACCAGGAAGTCCGTGAAAATTTTGCAGCAAAACTCCAATGAAAAAATTTCTGTACCAAAACAGCCTTTGCCTTGTATTTCTATTTTTATTCATCCTGGCAATTGCTGGCCAGATTCATTTTGGGTTGCTCGAATACAACCGCGAATTGCTCGAAAACGGCGGCAATCCGGTTTCATTGTCGGCTTATTTTTCTTCAGGGCATTTCATCGAATCTACTTTTGAAAACTGGGAAAGCGAATTCCTGCAGATGGCATTGTTCGTCTGGCTCACGATTTTCCTGCGCCAGAAAGGTTCGTCCGAATCGAAAAATTGTGAAGGCAGGTCAGCAGTCGACCGCGAACCCGACCCAAAAAGGAAAAACGCACCATGGCCCGTAAAGAAAGGCGGTTTTTGGCTCGCGATTTACAAACATTCCCTCACAATTTCGCTGTTTGTTTTGTTCCTGATTTCATTCGCGCTACATTTTCAGGGAAGCCTTAAAGATGAGAATTTACAGCATACGCTCAAAGGCGAACCGCTAGAGAACACGGCCGATTATCTTGGGGATTCCCGTTTTTGGTTTGAATCTTTCCAGAATTGGCAGAGCGAATTCCTTTCAGTATTCGCCATTATCGGATTATCGATCTATCTGAGGCAGAAAGGTTCGTCACAGTCGAAACCCGTCGATGCGCCTCACGATGAAACCGGGGAATGATTATTCTTTTGTGGGAAGGTAAATATTGAACGTCGCGCCTACTCCGGGCTCGCCTTCAGCAGTAATATAGCCGTTGTGGTTTTTGACGATTTTCTGGCAGATTGCCAGGCCGACGCCGGTGCCCACATATTCCTTCTTGCCGTGCAGCCTCTGGAACACTTCAAAAATCTTTTCACTGTATTGCGGTTCAAAGCCGATGCCGTTATCGGAAATGCTGATTTTCCAGAACTTCTGCTTTTCTGAAACTTCCTTTTCCGCATGGACCTTAATGACCGGTTTTACATCAGGCTTACTATATTTTACAGCATTGTTGAGGATATTGAGAAACAGCTGCTGGAATTGTATCGGCATCACGCGCAAAGTCGGCAGTTCATTGCGCTCAATGGTAACACTTTTTTCGTCGAGCGTATTGTCCATTAGGGCGAGGACGTCTTTGAGCAGCTTATTGAGGTCGGTTTTTTCCATTTTGACTTTCTCCGAATCCATACTCGAATAACTCAAAACGGCGTCGATCAGATGCTGCATTCGGTTTGCCGTGGCGCCGATGCTGTGGAAATGCGCCAGTGAGGTTTCGGTAAAAGTGTTCTTGTCATTTTCGAGAATCCGGCTCGCAAACATCTGGATTTTCCGAAGCGGTTCCTGCAGATCATGCGATGCGATGTAAGTAAACGAAGCCAGTTCCTTGTTTTTATTGTTGAGCAGTTCGTTCATCTGCTCCAGATGCAGCGCCGCCTCTTTCTCTTTTGTGATGTTTTTTGAAGTCACCGTAACCGAATCGTTGACCTTTTCAATCGCGGCACTGAGCCAGATCGTATGGTCGCTGAGCGGCACATCAATTTCATAAGTGTCCGGCTTGCCCGATTTCATGCAGGCGACCATTTTTTCAAAAACACCATTGTCGAAAATTCCGGGGTAAATTTCACGGCAGGTTTTCCCGCTGACATCCGCTACGGTCAGGCCGAAATTGGACGGGACTTCCGGATTGCTATAGGTGATCCTGAAATCTGCAATCACTCCGGATTGGTCGCGCATCGGTTCATAGCTCGCAATGCCATAATACGTAGAGTTGAGTACGGAATTGAGGAAAGAACGCGACAATTCGAGCTCTTTGGTTCTTTGCCTGACTTTGATTTCCAATTGCCCGGCGAAATTCTTCTGGTCGTCAATATCCATACAGCCGCCCACAAAACCGCAAAAATTGTCTTCGGTGTCGTAACGCGGAACACCTTTATCGGAAATCCAGCGGTAGATGCCATCGTATCTTTTGAGACGGTATTCCATATAGAATTCCTGTCGCGCATCAAAATTAGCCCCATAAATTTCAAGACAGCGTTCGGAATCATCGGGATGGACACCTTTTGCCCAGCCATTCCCGACTTCCTGTGCCATCGTATGCCCGGTAAAATCGAGCCAGCCGCGGTTGAAGAAATAGCGCAGTTTATCCGTACCCGAAAGCCAGATCAGCACCGGCGCCGAATCGGCAATGACACGAAAACGGTCTTCGCTTTCCTGCCTTTCCAATTCGGCTTGCCTGATTTGCTTCGCCGTCATTTTACGTTCGGTGATGTCTTCGATGACGAGGAAAATCAGTTCGGAATTTTCAAATTTCTCGGCCGCCTGGCGCGCATTGATCAGGAAAGAATGGTGTTCGTTTCCAGGAAAATCCAATTCAACCTCATAGTTTTCGGCACCGAGGTTTTCTGGTAAAATACGCGAGAGCAGGTTCCGCACTTCGGGAACATCCCATGATTTATTGGCGATTTCGAAAAGAAGCCTGCCTTCGGTTTCGGCCTGCTCAAGATTGAAAAGGGAATAGAAATGCAGGTTCGCCTTGCGGATTTTATAATTGCCGTCCAATATCAAAATCGGGTCATGGCTTGCCCCCAAAAGCGTTTCGATATATTCCTGCGTGTAAGTCGTCATAGTTTCGGGACGCTGAAACCGATTTTCTGCGTTGGCTTAAATTTAGGAAAATACGCGAACAATTGTGCCTTGCCCGCGTTAAATTTTACGTCAGAAAAATGGAAGTCTAAACTTCCATTGGCTGCTGCGGTTTCTTTTTGAGGAAAAGCGCGGTGATGATTGAAATAATCAGGCCGACAGGAAAAATTTCCGCATACGTCATCAGCACCATCATAACCGGGTTTTTATACATTTCTTTCATAGAAGCCACTTCGTTGATTTGCGCCTGGATCTGAGCGGCAGTAGCACCGCTGGTTTTAGCCTTTTCGATCATGTGCGCGCCGTATTTATCCATGAAATCAGGCATGAAGAAATTGTATTCGATCACCCACGCAACGACATACATCGTCGAGGCAATGAGGCTGATGAAAAGTCCGATTTGGAATGCTTTCCCAAACGATACGGCACCGTTCCCATAATTGTCGCGGAAGTTTTTAACCGCCACAAAAATGAACGAGAATGCGATAATCATCGACGCAAAACCGATGAACATCGCCCAGTTATCGTCCATATGTTCACAACTGCTCAAAGCCATGCTGGTCACCATAAAGACGCTGATGATTAATCCCGAAATCAATCCGTAAGTCAGTACAAGTTTTTTCATTTTGATGTTTTTAAAAGTTCGGTGTAAAGTTGGTGTTTTGCTTTTTACTACAGGTCATACTTTCGTATGAATTCACGCGAAATATCTAATTTCACCCTTTGGTATTACGGAATCAGCCGCAATCTTTTGGCTTTTTCGACAGCTTGCGTCCGGCGGTTCACTTCCAGTTTTTCAAACAATCTGGCGCCGTGCGTTTTGATCGTATTCAGCGAAACAAAAAGCGTGTCGGCAATTTCATTGTTGCTCATGCCTTTGGCCATCAACTGCAAAACTTCATGTTCCCTTTTGCTGATGCGAAGCCGGAGCAATTCGGATTCATCCAATACAAAACCAGGAAGCATTTCTTTTTCGACGACAATCGTTTTGGGTTTTGTGAGTTTCGTTGCAAGCCAGATTCCGAGTAAAGTAAACAGCAACGCAATCATACCGGCATAAATCTCAAATGCATGTTCAAAAACAATAAACCGGAGTTCGAGCCAATGCAATAAAAATAACAACGCCGCCATTGTCGCGCCGTAATAAATAACTTGTTTGTTTGCTAAGAAAAATAGCCGCATGGTTTGGGTTTTGTCTTCCAAATATAAAAAACTGCACGCGATTTGAAACACACTTGCTGCATTTGCGATGTGAAATTCCTGAAAATCATCTTATCGTTTACTTCTTATTGCTTTCGTACTTACGGACTCAACTTTGTATTGTTGATTTCCAACAGGATAGCACGCCGATTCACAATTCGCGAACGACGCCTTTTAGGGGTTTTATTCAGCATATCTGAAATATGACAAAAAATGTCAAGTCAGAAAGCAGGCTTCTTGTCGATAACCAAAATTATATCTAATTTAATAAAAACCAGTTATTTGCGTTGCCTCGTGTTTCGATCTTGTTTAAGTTGGATGAGAAATGGTCTTCACGCCTCGGCGGCGGATTGAGTTATAAGATTCCGACCGTCTTACCGGAAAAACAGAAGAATTGCAATACCGGAACGTACTTCCGATTGCCAATATTAAGGCCGAACGCAGCGTGGAGGAACAGTTGTATCCAGACACTTTTCTTTTTCAATGACTATAGATTTTTATAAATTGTAGCAACTTAAAATCAGTCAGAAAGGATTTCGGCTATACGCGGATAAAAAAAGAAGCGAATCGACAAAGCATATAAATCCGCGGCAATCTGCGTAAATCGGCAACAATCCGCGTTCCATAATCTGGTTGAAATCAAAAAAATAGTCGAATAGTAAATTGGAAATACATCGGTAAAAAACACTGATGTAAATTAAAAACCCGCAGCATAAAATGTTGCGGGCTTTCAAAATAATAGAATCTAACTTCTATTTACCTTCTTCGTGTTGCATCGAAGCCGATATCTTATTTATCCCAAAGTTACGGCGGTTTCCTGCGAATGGCTTACAGAATTATAATATAATCTTATACAATTATACTGTTAAACGTTAAACACGACGGCCTCGGCAATAATCCTTTGATTACGGGCGTTTCAATACAATAAACCATAAAATAAATACCATGAAAAAGTTATTGTATTCGATTTTGGCCGCCACGGCAATCTTAGGTTCGGTCTCGTGCCATCATGATGATGACGATCCGATCATCCTTAATCCTGTTAACGCAGGCAATACCGTTACATCGGGAGCCTGGCGCATCACGCTTTATCAGGAAGACGACAGTGACCAGACCGCCAATTTTGCCGGCTACAATTTTACTTTCGGAACCGATAACGTGGTAAGCGCCACAAACGGAACCAACACGTATACCGGTGCCTGGAGCTTTACGGATGACGACAGCAGTTCGGACGATTTCAATATCCTTTTCGGATCGCCCGATAATTTTGCCGAATTGACCGAAGATTGGGAAGTGCTGGAAAGCACGGCACTCAAACTAAGGCTCAAGCATGTGAGCGGCGGCGATGGCAGTATCGATTATGTCACTTTTGAAAAAAACACTTAACCTCTAACCAGCCTTAACCGGCTGGTTTTTTTATGCAGATTTTAGAGGCAGATTCGTATAAACTTTTCACCAAATTCCGTAACGGAAATCCAGCCGGTTCGTGGTTATTTTGCTATAAAGGATCATATTAAAATTACAAAAGATGAAAAAGAACCTCACCGCCAGGACATCGATGGGCTTTGCCTCTACGCCGTCCAAAATATGGAAAGCGCTCACCGACCCCGAAATCATCAAGCAATATTTAATGGGAACGAATGTCACCACCGATTGGAAAGTGGGCAGCCCTATTAATTACAAAGGCGAATACAACGGAAAAGCGTATCACGACAAAGGCGTCATCAAACAGTTTGAGCCTGGCAAAATACTGCAGACGACATACTGGAGTTCGCAATCCGGAACCGAAGACAAACCTGAGAACTACGCCAACGTATCCTATCGCATCAGCCCAAGAAACGGCAAAACCGCACTCACCATTTCGCAGGACAATATCAAGGATCAGAAAGGCGTCGCGCAAAGCAAAGAAAACTGGAAAAATGTCCTCAAAACCATGAAGGGCATACTCGAAAAGAAATAACCAAAAAAAAGAAATTATGAAAAAAGTATTCCTAACCGCCGCTTTTATCGCAGTCACATCGATTGCATCGGCACAGCAGGATGGGCAGCAGCAACCCAACGACGACCAGCTGCAACAGCAGGCACCGCGTGAAACACAAGCGCGAACCGAACGCGCCGCAAAAGTGGAAGCCGTCAAGCAGCAAAGCAATTCAGAAATAGAAGCCGAAAAAGCGTCCAAAGACAAAGGCCAGTCGCAGAAACAAACCAAGGTACAGCCTGTTGGCATCAATCCGGACAATCCGGAGGAGAAACCGAAAGACCTTTCGAAACAGGATCTTTCCAAACCAAAAAAGATTTTGTCTGAAGACAGCAAACGCCGCAATTAAAAAAAGGCTTCCTTTAACGGGAAGCCTTTTTTATACTTTCTTAAATTATAGTGGTAGGTAGATACTCATTACAGTGCCGACATTCACTTTACTTTCGGCCCTGATAAAGCCATCATGATTACTCACGATTTTGCGGCATAAGGTGAGACCGAGTCCGGTTCCCCTGTATTTGTCTTTGCTGTGGAGCCTGAAAAACGGGTCGAATATTTTCTCGGCATTGTCGTTCGAAAAACCCAAACCGTTATCTTTCACCATAATCTTGATATAGTTGATATCGGCCCTGCCGCCCAAAGCTTCAATCTCGGAAGCATCGGGAACCACAGATTCGATCCGTATTACAGGAGCGACATTGTCTTTACTGTACTTGATCGCATTTACAATCAGGTTGGTGAAAAGCTGTTGGAATTGGGAAGCCATCACTTTCACCTGTGGCATCGGAAGCACTTCCACCGTTGCATTCTTTTCACTGATGATATCCTTAAGGTCGACGACTGTTTTCTTAAGAAGCTGGTTGACATCTGATTTTTTATAGACCTTTTCCGGAATATTGATGCGCGTGTAGCCAATGAGGTCGTCGATGAGCTGGCGCATATTTTCGATAGAAACGATAATACGCTCCATATGGTGTTTACCCGAATTCGATATATTATTTTCATCGTCGAGGATCATCTTGCTGAACATGTGTATCTTCCGCAGCGGTTCCTGCAAATCATGGCTGGCGGCGGTGCTGAAAGAGTCGAGCTGCCCGTTGAAAAATTCGAGTTCCGCATTTTTTGAGGTCAGCATCTCATTCGCCTCAACCACTTGCGTGATGTCGTCCACGGCCATCAGTATGTATTCTGAAGGCTGGACATCAACAATCCGCCTCGCATTGATTACCATGACGCGTTTGCCGAGACCGGGGAAAAATATTTCAAGCTTGAAATCCTCAATGGTCGTTTTTTCCGAAATCACTTTACCCAACAGCGCCCTGAATTCGGGCAGATCCCAATGGCCGTGTCCGATTTCAAAAAGCGACCTTCCTTCTGTTTCCTGTTCTGTAGTCCTGAAATATTTGTAGAACGACGGGTTGACGCTTTTTATCCTGAGATCCTTGTCGAGTATCACCAGCGGCTCTCTGATTGTATTTACAATCGATTCGGAATAATCCCGAAGGACAATCAATTGCGCCTGCCGGTCCATAAGCTCGTCGTTTACACACATCAGTTCCTCGTTATTCGACTGCATCTCTTCGGTCGCAGTTTCGAGCTCTTCGTTGAGCGCCTGCAGTTCTTCGCTGCTGCTCAGGAGCTCTTCATTGGTCGTCTGCAGTTCTTCGAAAGCGGTTTGCTGCTCTTCCGTGACGCGCTTGATGTCTTCGCGCATCTGGGCCAGTTCATTCTCAAGTTCCTTGATGCGCAGCTGGTCGGCGTTTTTCTTTTCGGCTTTTCCGGTCTTATCGAGTTCCGGCAACAGGCATTTCCTGAAAATCACCAGCAGGTTATCGTCGGCATTGTGCAGCGGGATGATTTCTATTGTGGCGAGATAATCCTGGTTCTTTACAATGATGTTTTCCTTGACCACGACTTCTTTCTCCTCTTTGGCCCTGAGCAACGCATTCCGCAGTTCGAAACCGATGCCTTCACGCGCCATCTTTAGGATATTGAAATTGGGTTTCCCGGGCGAGGGCAATAAAAATGGACTCGTGTCGCCGTGAAAATGTATGATTTCCTGGTGGTCGTTGATGATAACGCCTCCCGGTGTGTATTTTGAAAAAAGGATTTCGGAGGCCACTTTCCTGAAATCGGCTTCGGCGGCCCTGTTGTTTTCCGAATCCCCAACCCTTTCCTGCAGTACGTGTGAAGGTTTGAAAGCCTCCGGGACGTATCTGCCGGGAGCAAACTTGCGGACATATAACTTTTCATTCTTGCTGATAGGTTCAAACAGATTGGAAACATTGGTTGCGGTTTCGGATTTTCCAAGAAACAGGATGCCTTTTTCCTTTATCGCATAATGGAACGTCGTGAGCACTTTATCCTGCAGGAAAGGATCGAGATAGATGAGCACGTTTCGGCACGAAACCATATCCATCCTGGCAAAAGGCGGATCCTTCACAAAATTATGCACGGCAAAAACGCACATGTCGCGGATGACTTTATTGATTTGGAAATTGCCCTGCCTTTTGGTGAAATAATTGGCGCGGCGACTCTCTGAAACCGACTGCACATCCTGGGGCGTATACATGGCCGTACGCGCTTTTGTGATTGATTTTTCGGAAACATCCGATGCGAATATCTGCACCTTAATATCTTCCAGGTTTTTTCCGGAAAGGAATTCATGGATGCTGATTGCAATCGAATAGGCTTCTTCCCCGGTTGAACAACCTGCAACCCAGATACGAATAGTTTTATTCGTCAGGTTGGTAAGGAGCTGTGGGAAAACAATTTCCTTGAGCATCTCGAATACCTTATCGTCTCGGAAGAAATAGCTCACAGGAATCAGGAAGTCGTTGAACAACAGATCCTGCTCAGCTTTATCATTGCGCAGGAAATTGAGATAATCCCGCATTTCTTCCTTTTTCGTAATGACCATACGGCGGGCGATACGCCTTCTTATGGTGGGCTGTTTGTAATGTATGAAATCGTTTCCCGTTTTCTGGTGGATGATTTTGATAATCTGCCGCAGTACATCGTCGTCGTCTTTCGGAATGCTTTCGGATTCGTCGACATAGGCATGATTGGATTCGAAAGTATTGTAAATTTTCAGAAGTTGTGCCGGGATTTTCTCCGGCGGCAAGATATAATCTACGGCATCCGAATCAATCGCGCTCTGCGGCATCCCCTTGTAGGCTGCCGAATCCGGATCCTGTGCAATCGTCACACCGCCGACTTCCTTGATCTTTTTGAGCCCCATGGTTCCGTCGAAAGCGGTTCCCGAAAGCACTACGCCTATCGCAAAGGTCTTGTGCACTTCGGCCAGTGATTCAAAGAAAACATCAATCGCCATATTGCGTTTGGCAAACCTCTCGCGAGAAGCCAGCTTTAAGACACCGTCATTGGTCGTCAGGATGCTGTTTTCGGGAATGACATAGATATTATTTGGCGCGAGGTTGATGTCGTTGATGATTTCATGTACGGGAATCTGCGTCACCTGGTCCAGGATTTCCGTGAGGTTGCTGTCGTAATCGGGCGAAAGGTGCTGTACGATCACATAGGCCATTCCGGAATCCGGCGGGACTTCACTCAATAATTTCCGAAATGCGTCGAGACCTCCGGCGGATGCGCCGATCCCTACGACGGGGAAATCCTGGGATGTATGTTGGGGTTTTGTATTGTCTGTTTTTTTCATTACTAATCTTGTGTATTCCCACGAAAGGTAAGGAAGTATTGTGAGCTATCTTCATCAATGTGGAAATTATGCAACACTTCCATAGAAGGCTGTAAATATACTGAAAGGGAAATCTGCAAATTTATCGGTATCAAATAATTAAAACATAAAAATCATGAAAAATCTATTTTTTACCCTCGCCGCCTTTTTGGTTTTCGGGGTAGCAACTGCACAGACCGATCCACAGAAAAAGCAGAACGCAACTGATACGACAGCCTCGCAAAAAACCACCGATCAAAAGAACATGAAGAAAGAGGCCACGAAAACACACGACCACGTGAAAACGACGCGGAAGCAAAAAACCACAACAAAAGACACGATATCAAATGTTGATAAAAGGAGAAATCCTTAATTCTTCTTTGTCGGTTATTCAAAAAAAGCCTGTCCGAAAAGACAGGCTTTTTTAATGCAGATTTATACGGCTGCCATTAAGAAAGAGAGCCTTCATCATTGGGTAGAAGAAGGCTTTCGCACATAACCAACATAACTAACTCATCTGCATGGGTTGTTCCCTGCCTTTTATATTGGAATCGGTCGTTCCGGTAGTCGATTCGGTGCCGGTTTTCAAGTTCTCTGAATTGCTTCCCGGACTGGTAATCGTATCTACATCGCTTGGGGCGCGCTCATCTTCCATATCCGAATTCCCCGAATTATGAGACTGCTGCGTCCCGGCATCGCTGGTATTTTGCCCCGGCGTGCAAATGAAAACAGCAGTAATTTTTGACAGATTCTCATGGCAACATCCTTTAAGAATTATCTTCATCCGCAGCCCCGAGGTTAATAGATGTGGTCGCAATTTCTGATAAAGTCGCATCCGCATCTTTTTCTTCTGCCAATGTCATGGCAAGGATTTCCTTGGCTTCGCTTTCACCAAGCGTATTGGCAAAGGCGCATAAAGTTCCGTAAGTCGCAATTTCATAATGTTCGATTTTTTGCGAAGCGGCAATGATTCCGGCATCGCGGACCACGCCGAGTTCGGTTTCTTCCATAATTCCTTCGCCTTCTTTGATCAATCCATCCATGGCATCGCATTTTTTAGCTACTGCTTTTTCGCCGATGGATTCAAAGACTTGTTCCAGTCTTGTTACATGTCCTTCGGTAACCTTCAGATGATCCTGCAATGCTGTTGTCAGTTCTTCCGAGGTGGCATTTTTTGCCATTTTAGGCAAAGCTTTGGTGAGCGCTTTTTCTGCCCAGTAGATGTCCTTCAAACTGTCTACAAACAATTCTCTGAGTCCTTCTGCGGCGGTCGATTTTGCTTTTACGGTACCTTTTGCCATAGTGGTTTTCTTTGCTGTGGTTGTTCTGCTTTTTGTTGTGGTCGTTGTTTTCATAATTACGTTGTTTAAAAGTGAAATTGATTCTTTTTCGTTTTACAAATTTTTCATTTTTCTGCTACTTCATTTTACAGAATTACTTTTGAAAATTACATCATTCGATTGCAAGCTTTATTTATTCATTATCAGTCAATTCAACGCTGATTTTTATCACATCGAAATCTTGAAATTTCAAACCAAAAACCTGTAATTCGCTTTAACAAATTGTCCTCCAACTTTGTCATTATTAACTTTTTAAAATATTTAATTATGAAATCGACAAATTCAAAAGACAGTAAAATGGGCGGAAAATCAACTTCTCAAACAGAGAGCAAAAAAACCACCGCCAAAAGCACCGGGAAAGATTCAAAATCATCCTCAGCTAAAAAGTAACGAACACTAATTTTTAATAAACAACAAGAAAATGGCAACAAACAACAACGGCAATCAGGGTCAGGGAAACCGGGATTACCAAAATGAAGACCGCAACATGAATTCACGCTCTGACGAATCGCAAAACAATGACCGGAATATGAATTCACATTCTGGTGAATCACAAAATAATGACCGCAACATGAGCTCAAGCTCAGGCGAATCCCGTGAATGGCAGGATCAGGACCGCAATACGGGCTCACGCTCTGAAGCATCCGGGAACAGCGGCTCTTCTGGAAACCTGGGAAGAAGTTACGATGCCACTGACGATGCTACAAACGATTACGACCGGGAAGCCACAGAAGACGATGACAGCAACTTAGATGCTGACAGGGATTTATAAGCCGTAATCCATTACTCCCAAAAAGGATAGTGCGCCAGTTATGCCGTATTATCCTTTTTTATTTTATGCTTTATACGAGACATTATTTACAACAAACACCAATAAACCAGCGTTGTAATCTTATAATAAAGGCGCGTAAACCTATAATCGACAGGCTTTCAATTGGCTGTATATTTATAGGATTAAAAAATCTGATATTATGAAAACGACAATGCAACTCAGAATCTGCCTCATGGCCTTGGCAACCTGCCTTTTTCTCTCCTGTTCTTCCAACAAAATGTCGGGCAGCGCAGCAGACAAGACCGGCGCTAACGGCGCTACCAACGGAACCGGCAAAATCCCAAGCGGCACCGCCCACGAACAACGGTAGCTAACTGAAAGTGCCCGTACAAACAAGAAAATTTTCCGGTAAATTGCGCCTCTTCACCTTTGCTTTTTGAAATTATTGCCTAAAAATTGTCTGGATGTTGCAAAAAAAATTATCTTTGGGTAAGCGGGCTTTGCGAACCTAAAGTATTTTGAAAACGTTCTTTGGCGACCTGGAAATTAAAACGCTATTTTACATAGCTAACCCCGATGTCTATAGTTAATCTACAGAAGTGTTCAGAAGAATATCAAAGTAGTATCTGGTGCATCAATGATGTATAGATAGTGTATGGATACTGTATAGATAGTGTATAGATACAGTATGGATAGTGTATGAAGAGTGTATCAGAGTGTATCAAAACAGTAATAATCATCACGGAAAATAAGATTCTGTTTCACAATGCAACACTATTCCACAATCCACAACAGCACCGGTTTTTTTGAAGCCTGGAGCTTCGCATCTAAAATCCGCATAAAATCATCTGAAACGGCCGGGCAGCCCCAGCTAAGCGGACTATAATCGGGATACACTTCGGTATCTGAAACCGCTGACCAGGAATGCAGCACCACGACCCTTTGTTCGGCATTTTTGTTGGAAGCGTCGAGCCCGTGCAGCCAATATTTCACTTTAATTCCCCAACTGCTGTAATCGCGCTTTCCGATCCTATACTTCCCTATGGCAGAGCAATGGCTGTTGTCGGCATTATTGAACCTGGCCTTTTCCCATTTATCCTCGTGATTTTCAATTACATCGCAGCTGCCATGTGTAACCAGGTTTTTGCCTGTGATCTTTTTCTGGTTGAAGTCATAAACAAAAAACCGGTTCTTCCCGGAATGGATACTCAGGTCGATCAGGAAATAATAATCTTCATTGAAACCCTGCTTTTTGCAAAAGGCCAACGCTTCAAGATGCTTGTTCGAGTAATCCTTCTCCGGCATGGGTGTGGTCGCGCTGTTGCAGCAGAAAAAGGAGAACAGCATCAGGAGTAAGCCATTTTTCATATATGGGGTTTTCCTTTATAACTGCATATCGTTAAAAATATTTCAAACGCCGGAAATAAGCCTTAAATTGGTGCTTTAAAAAAACGAATGGATTTTACTTCCCAATACGAACTCATCAGGTCCTCGCGGAAAGTGCTGCTGGATTATTGCGACACGATTGCTGCAGCCGATTTTATTACGGAAAAGAGTAATTTCGGCAGCGGAAGCATCAGGAACCTTTTGGTGCACAACGCCAATACATACGAATTCTGGATTGGCAAACAGGCATTGCGGAAAGATTTGGTTTTCACCACTTATCAGTCGGTGGCGAATATCGCGGCGGCGCGAACCTTATTTGCATCGGTCGATTCGCTTGTTGCGGAATTTGGCATCAGATATTCCGGAAATCACCTGCAGCCTATAGCGGTTGCTATCCGTGAAAAGGCCTTCGATTCGACGCCACTCGAATTATTCACCCATGCCATTACCCACGAGTTCCACCACAAAGGGCAGATCCTTTCGCTGAGCAGGCATTTGGGCTATGTGCCGATAGACACCGATGTGATCCGATAATCTAAAATAACGTTATGAAAAAAATACTGCTTTTATCGCTGGTGGTTTGTATGGTGCTCTCCTGCAAATCTACACATGATTTTAAATTTGAAAAGCTCACCTACCATACTTCGGCCTGCTTTGGCAGATGCCCGACGTATCATATGGAAATCAGCGCCGATAAGAAAATCCGCCTGCATTCGGAAACCGCCTTTCACAAACGCGATGCGAGCCCGGATGCGTCAGCCGTCGGTTATTTTACCGGAACAGTAAACGACACGACCTTTAACAAATTGCTGTTGCAGCTGCGCACGGTCGGATTGGACACCGTAAAATTCGGTGGGCCGGATTGCTGCGACGGACCGGTGAAAACCATCATTATCTATTACAACGGCAAGCGAAAATACCTGCATGCGATGTTTCCGCCCGATCATGCGCTTCCGCTGATTGCGACGCTGAATGGTATTTATTCAACCAGTAAATTTGTAAAAAGTGCGCAGCCCTTTGAGATTGAGCGCGACAGCATCCCGAGGGCAGCCTTTACTTCTTCCCCAAAACATCAGGAATAAATCAGGCAGGTAATAATCAAGGGTTTATGGACTGGAATAAAAAATGGAGTAACTGAAACCAGTACTCCATTTTTCTTAAAATCCGGTCTTGCCGTTGGCGATTCGGAGCGCCAGCGTTGTCTCGGAAGTGTTTTTGTTGACAAGTATAAAAAGCTCAAATTACTTTTTTGTCTGATACAAAAATGAGTATACTGATTGAGAATTGATTTATATAATTTAGGTTTTTGTTTACAGGATTTCCATGTTTGGTATTTATTTCGGATTTAATACACTTTCGCTTCAATCATTTATCTGATATTAATCCATTATTTGTCGCTATCTTTGCGCGCTTTTTAAAATTTAAAGATGGTAAAGAACAACGTGATCAAGGGAGTATTTTTAGTAGGATTGGGCGCCACCAGCTATGGGATGCTCGCTACTTTTGTCAAACTTGCCTATGCGGACAAAGGCGTAACGGGTTTGCCTTTTACGCCAGCCGAAGTCATCACCTCCCAGTTTATCCTCGGGATTCTTGCGATACTGATCATCAATGCTTTCCAGAAAGCAAAAAAAGGGAATACAGTGCTGAAGGCTTCCCGAATGAATATCGTCCAATTGATGGTTGCGGGAACTTCAACCGGGCTGACAAGTATATTTTATTATCTGGCGGTGAAATACATTCCGGTTTCCATCGGGATCGTGCTGCTGATGCAGACCGTCTGGATGGGCGTTTTGCTTGAAATGACACTTGAGAAAAAACTGCCTTCAAAGACCAAAGTGATTGCCGTTTGTATCGTACTGTTCGGGACGGCGCTGGCTACAAACCTGATCAATACCACCACGAAGCTCGACTGGCGCGGCATTGTCCTCGGATTGCTCGCCGCGGCCTCTTTCACCACCACCATGTTTACCGCAAACTGCGTGGCTGTCGGAATCTCATCGGCGCAGCGCAGCCTGTATATGCTTTTAGGCGGCGCCGTGATCGTTTTCTTTTTCGCGCTGGCCACGCAGGTAACGCCTTTCAATTATGATATTTTCTTCAAATGGGGCATCCTGCTGGCGCTGTTCGGCACGGTCATCCCGCCGATGCTGATGAACACGGGTTTTCCGCTCACGGGAATCGGTTTGGGAAGTATCGTCTCGGCACTGGAACTGCCGGTTTCGGTGATGATGGCTTTCTTTATCCTCAATGAGACCGTGATTCCACTGCAGTGGCTGGGCATCCTGCTGATCATCCTCGCGATTGTGATGATGAATGTGAGGTGGCAGAAATAAGTGAATCGGCCCACCCGCCAATTGAAATAAAAATCATATATTAGCCTGACCAACGAATGGTTTCCATTCCAAAAGAGCTGAATATGACGCTACCCTGGCATTTATATCTGATGGCTTTCTTGTATATCCTTGCCGGAATCAATCATTTTAGGGTGCCCCATTCTTATATTAAAATTATCCCCTCCTATTTTCCGAATCCTAAATTACTGAACATCCTGAGTGGCAGCTGTGAAATCCTGTTGGGTGCCTTATTGTGCATTCCGTCGGTTTCCAAATATGCGGCCGTTGGGATTATTGCGCTGCTCATAGCCGTTTTTCCGGCCAACCTGTTTATGTATGCCGATGAGAAAGCCAACATGGGATTGCCCAACTGGGTCTTGCTGCTGCGGCTTCCTTTGCAGATTGTATTGATTATCTGGGCCTACCGGTATTCGTTTTTTATCCATTGATGCGAACCTATTAATAACCAAATACAAACATTTATGAAAAAATTTGCAGCAGAATTTATCGGTACTTTCTGGCTTGTCCTTGGCGGTTGCGGAAGCGCGGTCCTGGCGGCCAACTTCACTTCTGAACCTTTTATCGGGATCGGGCTCGTAGGCGTGGCCCTCGCTTTCGGGCTCACCGTATTGACCATCGCGTATGCACTCGGAAGGATTTCAGGCGCCCACCTGAACCCGGCGGTGACCATCGGTCTTTGGGCCGGCGGACGTGTCGAAGCCTCGACAGTTTTGCCGTATGTGACTGCACAGATTCTCGGCGGAATTGCGGGTGCGGGTGTACTTTACATCATCGCTACCGGAAACGGAAGCCCTATTTTAGACTTCGCAGCCAACGGTTACGGCGACCATTCTCCAGGGAAATATAGTATGCTGTCGGCTTTCGTAACCGAGTTTGTCATGACCTTTATGTTTATCATTATCATTTTCGGGGTGACTGAAAAAGACCGTGCGCGTGAGGCTTTCGCCGGAATCGCGATCGGTCTGGCGTTGACTTTAATCCATCTGATCAGCATCCCCGTGACAAACACTTCGGTGAATCCCGCAAGGAGCATCAGCCAGGCGGTTTTCGTACAGGGTTGGGCTTTGGAGCAATTGTGGCTGTTTATCACTGCGCCGATATTGGGTGCGATTGCAGGCGGACTCGTTTATAAGAACCTGCTGCGAAAAACCGAATTTGAATCGGAAGACCGAAACGAATAGCCTTCAATAAATTAACAGCAAACGGTGGAATTACTTTCACCGTTTTTTTATTTTTGGAACATGAGCCTATTCGAAAAAGAACCTGTCTATTTTGACCTGCCCGATGCCGAAATCACTTATCATCCGGCGTTTTTTGATCTGGAGCTGGCCGATGAATTGTTCGGAAAACTGAAAACCGATATTCCGTGGCAGCAGGATGCTATTACGCTTTTCGGGAAAACACATCCGCAGCCTAGGCTTACGGCTTTGTTCGGAAATGAAGGAAAGCCTTACTCCTATTCTAACATTACGATGCAGCCGCATCATTGGAATCCGCTGTTGACATCAATTAAAGAAGCGGTTGAAAAGGCAAGCGGCGTCACATTCACGACAGTGCTGCTCAACTATTACCGCGACGGGAAAGACAGCAACGGCTGGCACTCGGACAATGAGAAGGAACTCGGGACAAATCCGGTGATTGCATCGGTGAGCTTTGGTGCGGAAAGGTTTTTTCACCTCAGGCACAATTCCGACCCGAATCTGAAACTCAAAATACTGCTCGAACATGGCAGCCTGTTATTGATGAAAGGCACGACGCAGCATTTCTGGAAACACCAGATCCCGAAAACGGCAAAGCCCATCGGGCCGCGCATCAATTTAACGTTCCGCGTCATCAAATAGTTGGATTTCCTATCTGTAAAAAAAGTAAATTTGGATTTAAATCCTTCCCGATGGAAAATATAATCGCTTATTTTTCGACAATCCCTTCTTCGCACCGCGCGCTGATTCTTGCGGGCGGCATTGCTTTTTTCTGGCTTTTGGAAAGTGTGAAGCCGCTGTTCGATTTCCAATACAAGAAATGGCAACATGCCGGAATCAATATCTTTTTTACGCTGACGACGATTGTGGTCAATTTTGTAATGGCCTTTTTGCTGTTGCGTACGGCAGACTGGGCGGCGAAGAACGGATTCGGGATTTTGCAATGGTTACCCGAAATGAACATCTGGATTTATGCGATTTTAGGATTATTGCTCCTGGATCTGATTAGTGCTTACCTCGCCCATTATGTGCAGCACAAGACGAGTTGGATGTGGCGTTTCCACCTGATTCACCATACCGATACATGGGTCGATACGACTTCGGCAAACCGCCACCATCCCGGGGAAAGCGTCATCCGGTTTGTGTTTACAATTCTGGGCGTTCTGATTGTCGGCAGCCCGATGTGGCTCGTTTTTCTTTACCAGTCGCTGTCGGTCGTGTTTTCGCAATTCAACCATGCGAACGTCTCCATCCCGAAAAAACTCGACAAAACCCTGAGCTATGTAATCGTTTCTCCCGATATGCATAAGGTGCACCACCATTATATGTTGCCGCATACCGACAGCAATTATGGGAATATCTTCTCGATCTGGGATCGGATTTTCGGGACTTTTACGATTTTGGACAAGGACAAGATCATTTATGGCGTGGATACGCATATGAAACCGGAGGAAAATAACAATCTCAAAAACCTGCTGCAGATTCCGTTTCAGAAAAAGCGGAAGCCTTCGGAAAATGAAATTCATTAAAAAAATCTTAACGGCACTGAAAAAGTGATTATTTTTTTTCTTAATATTGGTTAAGAATTTATCCTTATAACCAAAAACCTACCTGAATTAATTTTCAAGAATGAAAAAGAATAAACGCATCGAGCTGACCTGGGAACAGAATGAAAGGCTCATTACATTGGCTTTAGAAGAAAGGAATCCTTTTGAGATTATAAAGAAAGAATTCGGATTTGCTGAAAAGGAAGTGCTCGAAATCATGAAGAAAAAGCTCACCGCCGATAAATTCGAGCTGTGGAAGAAAAAAGCGATGGCCAGCAAGCCGAAGCCCAAACCACCCAAAATCGATGATTTTGATGAAGAGCTCGACGGGAAATATTACATCAAGAACAAAATAGACTAATACACCAACTCCTGTAAACGCAGGAGTTTTTTTATTGCAATTGGTTTCCGCAGGCCTTGATTTTACGCTTAATGTTAATCCGTTATTAAAAAGCTGCGGCAAATTGTAACTATTTAATACATTCGCATACTTATTTTTAAAATTTAAAAACATAATGAAAAAAATAGTCCTTACGCTTGCATTGGCGGTTTCCCTATGGAGTTTTAAAGCAAATGCGCAATCCAAACCGGAGGAAGTCCGTGTAGATATCGACCTCAATGTTGTGAAGGAAGACAAAGTGATGGTAACCGTTACGCCGCCGAAAATCAAGGCCGACGAGATTTCTTATCACATCCCGAAAATCGTTCCCGGGACTTATTCTGAAGACGATTACGGAAAATATGTCGACAACCTTAAAGCGTTCGATGCCAAAGGGAATCCGCTTTCGGCAGCCAAAATGGACGACAATTCATGGACCATCAAAAACGCAAAGAAACTTTCCAAAATCACCTATTGGGTCAATGACACTTATGATACCGAAGAAGGCGGCCACGGATTCGACGGGACCAATATCTTTTCGCCTGCGGGAACCAATATCCTTGAAGGCAAGAATTTCATGCTCAACATGCACGGTTTCGTAGGCTATTTTGACAACCTGATGACCGTTCCTTATACATTAACTGTTGAACATCCGGAAACTTTGTGGGGCGCAACCTCGATGACCGATACCGATACGAGCAAATCGAAGGATGCGTTTACCGTTTCGCGTTATGCGGAATTGGTAGAGAATCCGGTGATGTATTCCAAACCCGATTATACGACTTTTAACGTGAACGGAATGGAAATCCTGATCGCCGTTTATTCGCCTACTGGACTTATCAAAGCCGAAACGATTACGCCCGACATGAAGAAAATGATGACGGCGCAGAAAAATTTCCTCGGCAAATTCAACTCGACCAAGAAATACAGCGTATTGATTTACCTGTCGGATGTGAATGGGAAAGACGCGACCGGTTTTGGGGCTTTGGAACATCCAACCGCAACAACTGTCGTAATGCCCGAAGCGATGCCAGCAGACCAATTGGCTGAGCAGCTTAAAGACGTGGTTTCGCATGAATTTTTCCATATCGTGACGCCGCTGAGCATCCATTCCAAAGAAATCCAGTTCTTTGATTACAACGCCCCTAAAATGTCGGAGCACCTTTGGATGTATGAAGGCGTGACCGAATATTTTGCCAACCTGTTCCAGGTGAACCAGGGACTGATTACCGAAGACGAATTTTATACCCGTATGGCGGGAAAAATCGCGAACGCGGCAAACCTCGACGACACCATGCCGTTTACGAAAATGAGCGCGAACGTTTTGGTGAAACCTTACAAGGAACAATACCTGAACGTGTATGAAAAAGGCGCGCTGATCGGGATGTGCATCGATATAATCATCCGTGAGAAAAGCAATGGCGAAAGGGGAATCCTCGACCTGATGCAGAAATTAGCTGTGGCTTTCGGTCCGACCAAACCTTTTAATGACGATGAACTGTTTGCAAAAATCACAGAATTGACCTATCCGGAAGTGGGCGAATTCCTCAATACGTATGTTGCCGGACCGACGCCTATTCCGTATGACACTTATTTCGCAAAGATGGGCGTAACCCAAAAATCGACCAAAGTGCCAGGAAATGTTTTCTTAAAAGGACAGATGCCGTACATCACGGTGAATCCGAATACGAAAGAAATCATGGTGCTGCCGCAAATCGAACTGCCTGCTTTTTATGCAGCACTCGGACTGAAAGGCGGCGATACCATTCTCGAAGTCAACAAAACAGCCTATAATCTCGACAACATCTACGACATGATCATGGGAAGCCAAAGTTGGAAAGAAGACGATGCGATTACGGTAAAGATCAAACGCGACGGTAAAGAAATGACGCTCGACGGCAAAGTGAAACTGCCTTACGAAGACGCTAAAACCTATGAGGCTACCGACAAGGGTAAAGAAAAACTCAAACTCGCCTGGCTTAAAGGATAATCCGAAAATAAACATTTTTTAAATCCCCGATTTGCGTGACAGATTGGGGATTTTTTTATTATTTTGCCGACCCGGGGCCAAAGTGGCCGAACGGAACGAAGTTAAAAATTATATTTCATGAAATATCCGATAATTGCGTTATTTGCTGTGCTTTTGGTTGTGAGCTGTGGCAAGAAAGAATCTGAAAAAAACCTGCACATCACCGGCAACATCAAAGGGCTCAAAAAAGGAACGCTCTACATCCAGAAAGTGGTCGACACCAGCCTTGTGGCCATCGATACGATTACGATCGACGGGAATTCGACCTTCACCAGCGACCTCGATATCAAATCCCCTGAAATGTATTACCTGTTCCTCGATCGCGGCGTAACGAATTCACTCGACAATAACCTGCCGTTTTTTGCCGAGGCCGGAACTATTAATATCGAAACCAGCCTTGATATGTTCCTGTCGGGTGCGAAAATCACAGGCTCCAAAAACAACGAGAAGTATGCCGAGTTCAAAAAAGTGAAAACCCGCTTCACCGACCAGAATCTGATGCTGATGGAACAGAAACTCAATGCTTTTAAAAACAACAATACCAAAGCCATCGACAGCATTGAGGTTTTACAGGATGCCAATTTAAAAAGACGGTATCTTTATACGACCAATTTTGCCATACAAAACAAAGATCTGGAACTGGCACCTTTCCTGGCCTTATCGGAAATTGCCGATATCAATATCAAATACCTCGATACGATTAAGAATTCGATGACGCCAAAAGTCGCCCAATCGCTGTATGGCAAAAAGCTGACGGAATATGCTAAAACCCGCAAAGCAAATTCAAAGTAATTTATAAACAATTTGCTTTTTCGCCCTCAGATTCCTTTTTTTTATGTTAATAATTTGATTATGTTTGTGTTATATAACAACCAAAATTAAACCAACATGAAAAAATTATTACTCTTAACTGCCGGTATAGCCGCTTTGACTATCGCAGGCTGTAGCAGCAGCGACGATGCAACCGACATTCCTGCAGGCCCTGAGGCGGCCACCTACAAAATCATCAACAACGGCAACGGAAGCGTCACTTCGGTGAATGACATGACCGATTCTACTCCGTTGGCGATTGCGCAGGCGATTCCTTCTGTTTCGGGAAATACCTATCCTTCGAATGTTCCGATCGTGTTCTTTATGGACGATAAGGTGCTGTTGTCTTCCATTTCAACAGAAAGTTTCAGGGTGACTGAAGATGGTGTCGCTGTGGGCGGTGTCATTTCGGTTAACGAATCGCGTTCGAATGGATTTGCGATCATTACTTTCGTGCCGAAACACCAGTTTAAAACGAGTGCCAATATTGCCATTACTTTAACGAGTGAACTCAAAGACGACGGTGGAAACGGAATTTCGCAGGATACGACGATCAATTACACGACTTCCACGCAACAAACCAACGATTTCGATACGAATGGCGGTTTTGAGAACGGTGACGACGGCGTGACTTTTATCGGTGACGGAAACATCATCACTTCACCATTGGGCTGTATGGGTGCCTTTAACGGTTCTAATTTCGCTGCGATTTCATCAGGCGACCAATTGATTTCAGGACACACTGCAATCGGTGATGCGGCCAGCGTAATGATCGTAGGGCCGATTACCGATGCCGTATCGACCGTAACTTTCAATTACAATTTCCTTTCTGCAGAGTTCAATGAATTCGTGGGCAGCGTTTATGACGATTCGTTCGTTGCCATCGTTTATGGTGATGACGGCGCTTATACGGAACTGATCACCAGCGTGAACCTCATCGGTACGGACGGAAACACCCAATGCACCGGATTTCCCGGAATGGCCGATAACGGCGATGACTATTACGGGTCAACAGGCTGGATCAGCAAAACGATGACTTTCCCAAGCGTAGGCGCCAATGCACACGTGATCTTTATTGCGACCGATGTAACCGACCATATCTATTCAACTGTTGTTGGCGTAGATGATATAAGTTTCGGAAACTAACCTGATTTAGTATAAATAAAAAAACCATCACAATGTGATGGTTTTTTTTTGAGCCGATAGAGGGACTCGAACCCACGACCTGCTGATTACAAATCAGCTGCTCTAGCCAACTGAGCTACACCGGCGTCTTCAATACGGTTGCAAATATAGAAGTGAAAATTAAATTTCCAAAATAAATCTGCCTTTTTTTACCGCAATAATTTAGTTCAAATCGTTGATTTTAGCAACCAGTTGATTTGCAGCCTGTTCTAATTCGGTGTTGATTTGCTTGAAATGCGCTTTTTTATCTTCCACTTTTTTCGCGTTCACTTTAGTGATCAAAGTGTCGAAAGTTGCAATCGCTTCGTCAATCAATGCATTCGATGCATCGGTTGGTTTTCCTGTAGTCGACATTTCATATAAGTACACCGCCTCAATAATATCTCCTAAAACGTAATTGATGTCTTTCTTTAAATTCTTAACGTTTGCCATTTTATTTAAATTTTAAAATTCGGTGCAAAAGTACACCTATTTTTTTTATAACCGCCTATGAAATGTAAATTTCCAGGAGCGACGCTTTTCCTCTCAGGCTCAGTTCGGTGAGCCCGGCCGGAATCAAAACCGTGTCACCGGTCTTGTATTTGTATTTTTCGCCGCCGTAGTTAATTTCAAATTCACCGTCCACGCACATGTAAACGGTAAACGAATTGCCGTCCTTGCGCACGACAGATTGCCCGTCGAGCGGAATAAAATTCGTCGTAAAATAAGGACAGTCGACCATTCCGTTCGATTGGTTCACATGCTTCGTATATTCTTTCCGGGTTTCTGTCTTTTCATAATTGATTGCGTCCAAAGCCAGGTCGACGTGCAGTTCACGCGTATTTCCATTGGCGTCTTTGCGGTCGAAGTCGTAGATGCGATAGGTTATATCCGAAGTCTGCTGGATTTCGGCGATGACCAACCCGGCGCCAATTGCATGTACGGTTCCGGTTTCGAGAAAGAAAACGTCGCCTTTTTTGGCGGTGACCGTATGCAGCAATCCGAGAATCGTTTTGTCTTTTAAACTTTTGAGATACTGTTCGGGATTGGAGCGGTTTTCAAAACCAACAATGATGCGCGCCTTTTCATCGGCCTGCATCACATACCACATTTCGGTCTTGCCGAAAGAATTGTGTCGTGCTTTTGCGAGTTCGTCGTTTGGATGCACTTGTATGGATAAGTCTTCACGTGCGTCGAGGTATTTGAAAAGCAACGGGAATTGTTGCCCGAAGCGTTTGTGGACTTCCGTTCCCAGCAAATCATCCGGAAAATCTTCGATCAATTGTGTGAGTGATTGGCCTTTGAGGTTTCCGTTGGCGACTACGCTGACGTCACCTTCGACATCCGAGAGTTCCCAGCTTTCGCCGGTGATTTTGGACGTGATTGGTTTGTTGAAAAGTGTTTTTAGTTTCTGTCCGCCCCAGATCCTTTCTTTGAGAATGGGTTCGAACTGTAAAGGATAAAGTTTTGTGCTCATATTCTAAATGATACTAATTGTTTCTTATTTACCGAAATCCGTAGCCCTGATGGAAGTGGAAATCCTTTTTGGATTTGACCGCAGGGAAAATCTAAAAAGATTGCAGCGGACAGCAGGAAAATGCTCCTGAGATTATTCCCCTTTGTAGCTCACGAAATTCCGAGGCGTTTCATAGAGAATGACTTCCAATTCGAATGCGGGCTTGATTCTTTTCCTGATTTTATTCCAGATGACGACAGCAATATTTTCTGCGGTTGGGTTCAGATCGGCAAATTCGGGCACGTCGAGATTGAGGTTTTTGTGATCGAAAGCGACTTCCACCTCATCACAGATCAATCCGCTGAGTTCCTTGATATCGATGACATAGCCTGTTTCCGGGTCGATTTCGCCCGTAACGCTTACGGTCAGCTCATAATTGTGCCCGTGGAAATTGGCGTTGTTGCATTTGCCGAAAACGGCGTCGTTCTTTTCAAAAGACCAGTCTTTGCGGTACAAACGGTGCGCGGCGTTGAAATGGGCTTTCCTGCTTACGGTGACTTTCATATAAAATGATTTACGATTTGGGATTTACGAATTTTGGCACGCGTAAATCGTAATTCTTCCTTCTTAAATAGCATGGTCTTCTAAAAAATGATAAAATTCGTCGAAAATGATGCGGAACCAAACCGTGTAGCTTTCGGGATTTTGCAGCATGTCCTGCCTCACTTCCTCGATGGCCATCCATTTCCAGTTTTCCACTTCTTCGGTATTGATTTCGGGCGCTCCGTTGTAATAGCCGATCATGACGTGGTCGAATTCATGTTCGGTCAAACCGTTGTCGAATGGCGCCTTGTAGATGAAATGGAAAAGTTCCCGGAGCGGCGTTACAAATCCCATTTCCTCAAACAGCCTGCGCTTTCCGGCTTCGGTATTCGTTTCCCCGTCGCGCTGGTGGCTGCAGCAGGTATTGGTCCACAATAAAGGCGAATGGTATTTCTGGTGCGCGCGCTGCTGCAGCATGATCTGGTTTTGGTCATTGAGGATAAAGACCGAAAACGCCCGGTGTAAAATGGCTTTCTGGTGGGCTTCGAGTTTTGGCATCAGCCCGATTTGCTGGTCCTGTTCGTTTACAAGGATAACGTTTTCTTCTTTCATAACGGTTTAAAGCTTGTCAAAAATACGAAAAAAGATGGCAATATTTATGGGCTTTAACGCCGCGTAAAGAATTGTTTGGCTTCAATTTTCCGGGGCATCAAAAGTTAATATTCCATTCTATTAAAATAGTGTTAAAAAAATTATACTTTTGCAGGCTCTTATTGGGAAGCGCAGTCCTTAAATGCTGACGTACCAGTAAAATAGATTAAACAGAATCGTATGCTTTTTAATTCCATCGCGTTCGCCATATTCCTGCCGGTCATTTTCGTGCTCTACTGGTTTGTGGCCAACAAGCATCTCAAACTACAAAACCTGCTGCTGCTGGCGGCCAGTTATTTCTTTTATGCCTGTTGGGATTACCGTTTCCTGTTCCTGTTGGTTTTCTCCACGCTGCTCGACTACGCCACCGGAATCCAGATGCACGAGGCGAAAAGCGAGCGCATGAAAAAATTCTGGTTCTGGCTCAGCATTTCGGTCAACCTTGGTTTTCTTGGCGTATTCAAATATTATAATTTTTTTATCGAATCTTTTGCCGACGGGCTTTCGTTGCTTGGCGTACACAGCCATTTCTGGACGCTGCAGGTAATTCTGCCCGTCGGGATTTCGTTCTATACTTTCCACGGGCTGTCGTATGTGATCGACATCTACAAAGGCCGCATCAAACCCGAGAAGAACTTTATCGATTATTCGGTTTTCGTAAGCTTCTTTCCCCTATTGGTTGCCGGGCCGATTGAGCGTGCCACGCACCTTTTGCCACAGATACAGGCCAAACGCGTTTTCAATTCGGAGCACGCGGTCGACGGATTGCGCCAGATCCTTTGGGGGCTTTTCAAGAAACTGGTGATCGCCGACAATTGCGCCGAATATGCCAATATGGTTTTCAACAATTCGGGCGATTATTCGGGAAGTACGCACATTGTCGGTATTTTGTTTTTTACATTTCAGATTTACGGGGATTTTTCGGGTTATTCGGATATTGCGCTCGGAACGGCGAGGCTTTTCGGGATCGATTTGTTGCGCAATTTTGCCTTCCCGTTTTTCTCGCGTGACATATCAGAATACTGGCGCCGCTGGCACATCTCGCTTTCGTCGTGGTTTAAAGATTATCTGTATATTCCGCTTGGCGGAAGCAAGGGCGGCACATTGATGAAGATACGCAACACGTTTATCATCTTTCTCGTCAGCGGTTTCTGGCATGGCGCAGCGTGGACATATATCTTTTGGGGATTCCTGAATGCCCTTTTTATGCTGCCATCATTGCTTTCCAAAAAGAAAGTGAGTCATCTCGATATTGTCGCACAGGGCAGGATTTTCGCAACGCCAAAGGAAATATTACAGATCCTGACCACTTTCGGGCTGACGGTTTTCATGTTTATTTTCTTCCGTGCCAACGACATGACGCATGCCTTTGGTTACCTTTCGGAAATTTTCTCGATGTCGACCTTCACCAAACCGCAGTTTATCCGCAATGAAGTGGTCTGGATGCTTGTGGCATTTATAGTTATCGAATGGATGGGAAGGGAAAATCATTATGCCATTGAAAAAACGGGGATTCGTTGGCCAAAACCTTTCCGCCTTGCTTTCTATTACCTGATTTTACTCGTCATCTTTTTGTTTGCAGGATCGAGCCAGCAATTCATCTATTTCCAGTTTTAAGCCATGAGAAAGTTCCTGATTCAATTTGCGCTGTTTTTTTTACCATTCGTACTGCTGGCTTATGGCGCCGACGTTTTCATTTCTTCAAACCTCAGGAAATCGAATGGTTTTGTTAAAGGCGAAATGAGCGTCTGGAATGATCTGTATGAAAATAAGGTCAATTCCAAAATCATTATCATGGGCAGCTCGCGTGCCTGGGTGCATGTCGATGCGAAAATGATCGGCGACAGCCTGCACACTTCGGCCTACAATCTCGGCATCGATGGCCATGATTTCTGGATGCAGGATTACCGTTTCAGGCTGGCGATGAAACAGCCGGTGAAACCAAAGGTAATTATCCAATCGATTGACATTTTTACATTGGCCAAACGGAAAGACCTTTTCTATTCGGAACAATTCTTACCCTATATGCTGGGCAATACCGAACTTAAAAAAGTGACTGACCATTTCATAGGATTTGAGCAATACGACAACAGCATCCCGATGATCCGCTATTACGGAAAAGGCAAAGCCGTTGTGGAAGCGTTGAAAATGTTTTTCGGGGCGAAAAACGAACCCAAGAGAATCCGGGGTTACCAAGGCCAGGAAGAACCCTGGACCAACGATCTCGAAATTGCAAAAAACAAGATGAAATCTTTTACCGCAAAGCTTGATCCGGAGACCATCATACTTTTTGAAAACTATCTGCGGGAATGTAAAAGACAGCATATCCAGATGGTTTTTGTCTATAGCCCGGAATTCATCGAAGGCCAGGAATTTATAGGCAACAGGAAAGAAATGATCGGGCTTTATAATTTTTACAGCAAAAAATACAACATTCCGTTTTTCGATTATTCGGCAGACCCGATTTCGTATCAGAAAAAATATTTCTACAATGCTTTGCATATGAATAAGGCCGGCTCCGAATTGTTTACCGCCGAATTCATCCAGGACCTGAAAGGCCTGCACCTGCAATACTAATAAACTTTTGTTAATTCACACGCTTTTGTAAACTAGCCGACACTTTGTAACGTATTATCATCAGAACTTTGTATGATCAAAAACAAATCTTATGAGAAATATTTTCAACCTGATTTTGGTTTCGCTGCTTTCGATGTCCGCATTCACAGCCTGCAGCCAAAATTCAAAAACAACCGCAAAGATGTCAAAAGAAATCAAACCAAAAAATCCGTACTATTCCAGAACCGATACTAAGAAACTAACCCTTTCGGATGCCGAATGGAAAAAGGTATTGCCCGAAGACCTGTACGAAGTTTCCCGAAATGCCGATACCGAACGTCCCTTTACCGGAAAATTCTGGAACGCCGATGTAAAAGGAACATATTATTGCGCAGCCTGTGGAAACAAGCTCTTTAAATCGGGTGCCAAATTTGCCAGCAGCTGCGGGTGGCCAAGTTTTTTCGAACAGGACAATAAGAACAGTACGGTTTACAAAACCGATAATTCCCTCGGCGTAGAAAGAACCGAAGTGCTTTGCGGAAGATGCGGCGGGCATTTGGGCCATATTTTCGACGACGGGCCAAAACCGACCGGAAAAAGGTATTGCATGAATTCGATTGCGCTTGATTTTGAACCAGATCACAAATAAAAATATGAAAAAGTACCTGTTGATTTGCCTGATAACAACTGTCGGGATGTTTGCACAGAAACCGGCCAAAACCCCAAACGCCAACCTCGAAACGATTACACTTGGCGGCGGCTGCTATTGGTGTGTGGAAGCGATTTATGAAAATTTGAACGGCGTTAAGTCGGCGGTGTCCGGATTTTCGGGCGGAACGAAAGTGAATCCGAGTTATGAAGAGGTTTCCAACGGAGATACCGGTTATGCCGAAGTTGTACAGATTACGTACGACAAAACCGTGACGAACCTCGACGAAATCCTAAAGGTTTTTTTTACCGTGCATGACCCGACAACATTAAACCGACAGGGCGCCGATAGCGGCACGCAATACCGTTCGGTGATTTTTTACAAGAATGCACAGGAAAAAGCGACCGCGCAGAGTATCATTGCCGCGCTCAAAAAAGTAAAAGCATATGACAATCCGATTGTGACGAAACTGGAGCCGTTTACCAAATTCTACAAAGCCGAAGATTACCACCAGAATTATTATGCAAATAATAAGAACCAGCCATATTGCCAAATGGTAATCCAGCCGAAACTGGAGAAGTTTGAGAAGGTTTTTAAAGATAGATTGAAAAAGAAATAGTTTGTTGAAGCCGGGAAGTAATTTGCTGCGCCAGTTCGCTGTCGCTCGTGTCCGGCTTTTTTATTTCAAGATTTCCGCAATCCTGAGCGCACACTTTTCGCCATCAATCGCCGCAGAAATAATCCCGCCTGCATAACCCGCACCTTCCCCGCAAGGATAAAGGCCTTTAATGGCAACGTGTTCGAGCGTTTCATTGTCACGCGGAATGCGTACCGGCGAGGAAGTCCGCGACTCGGGCGCATGCAGAATCGCCTCATTGGTCAGATAGCCTTTCATTGATTTTCCGAAATCGAGAAAACCCTGGCGCAAAATCTGCGTGAGAAAACCCGGAAAAACCTGTCCCATTTCGACGGAAGTCGTTCCCGGAACATAGGATGTTTTTGGGATGTCTGCAGAAATCTTTTGCTGTGTGAAATCGACCATGCGCTGTGCCGGAACTTTTTGTGTCTCTCCGGCAAGATGCCACGCTTTTTGCTCGATGCTTTTTTGGAATTCCATTCCGGCCAACGGTCCGAATTTGGCGTAAGGCTTGAAATCTTCGAGTTTCAGCTCTATTACGATCCCCGAATTGGCCGTCGCCTGATCGCGTTTGGAGGGCGACCAGCCATTGGTGACCACTTCTCCCGGGCTCGTCGCACACGGCGCAATCACGCCACCCGGGCACATACAAAACGAATACATCCCGCGACCTTCAACCTGTTTCACGATCGAGTATGGCGCCGGCGGTAAAAATTCACCGCGGTAATCGCAGCTGTACTGGATGCTGTCGATGAGTTCCTGCGGATGTTCGGCGCGGACACCGATTGCGAATGGCTTGGCTTCGATGAAAATTTTCTTCCGGTCGAGCAGCTCGAAAATATCGCGCGCCGAATGCCCGGTGGCGAGTATGATTTTGGAAGCGGCAATCGTATCCCCATTTTGGGTTCTGATGCCTTGCACTTCATTATTTTTGACGACGATATCGGTCAGGCGCGTATCGAAAAGCACCTTCCCGCCCATTTCGATGATCTTTTCGCGGATGTCCTGGATAATCTGCGGCAATTTGTTGGTGCCAATGTGCGGATGCGCTTCAATCAGGATTTCGGGTGAAGCACCGAAAGCCACGAGCAATTTCAGGATCCGGTCGACGTCGCCACGTTTTTTGGAACGCGTGTAGAGTTTGCCGTCGGAATAAGTTCCGGCACCGCCTTCACCAAAGCAATAATTGGAATCTTCATTGACGATGTGGTCGACATTGATAGCCTTGAGATCGCGGCGTCTTCCACGAACATCTTTGCCGCGCTCGATGACAACCGGTTTCAGGCCGAGCTCGATTAACTGCAGCGCTGCGAAAAGTCCGGCCGGGCCAGCGCCTACGACAATGACTTCAGTCGCGTTGGATACATTTTTATAATCGGGAAGTTCGATTTTTTCCTCGGTGAAATTTTCATCAGAGAAGAATATATTGACTTTTAGGTTGATTTTTATGGCTTTCTGCCGCGCGTCGATGGAGCGTTTCAGGATGGTAATATGGCGAATATCCTTAATGGAAGTGCGGATTTGTTTTCCGATAAATTCTTTGAGCAGCGGTTCGTTTGCGGCTGTTTCGGGAGAAACCTGTATGAGCAGTTCTTTGGGCATGCGGCAAAGGTAGGAAATTTGTCGCGGAACCCAAATTGCGACAGCAATTACCTACGGTCAGTTCGGCCGATGGCCTCGGGTGCAGTGGAAATCCTTTTTGGGAATTTCCTGGAGCCTGCGAAAGGGAATTTCTAAAAAGATTGAAACGGAAAGCGCGGCCGTTCGCCATAATAATTTTTGTAGCCGCAACAGATGCTTGAGTTTGCTTCACTTTGCTCGCAATGACAGCTCGCAATGACGGGGAAAAATGTTAGTTTTGCAACATGAGACAGATAAAACTGATTTGGGATTTTCGCGGGCCGGCTTCGGGTAAAACGGCGGAACACCATGAAATACATCTTAGGGAATACATTGCGATGGAAAAATTGCCACTCGATATTACGGGTTTTCAAATCCTAAACGATATGCACGCAATCGCTTTTATGGTTGTGACCGATGAAAATATGATTGCGGTTCGCGATGCTTTGAAGCCGCACCGCGGCGAGGTTTTCAATGGATAATTGACAATTTGGATTGCGCATAAAAAAATCCCCGCATCGAGGGATTCATTATCAATTATCCATTGTTAATTATCAATTAATTTGCCACTTCGCTGATGAATTTGATTCGCATGAGCCGCAATTCATCGATATCATAATCGCCGTCGAATTCCTTGAGCGCGTCTTCGATGCGATCGGATTCGGATTCCATGAAATATTCGTGGATTTCTTCCTGTTGCTCATCGTCGAGCATGTCGTCTATCCAGTATTTGATGTTGAGCTTGGTCCCGGAATAGACGATCTGTTCCATCTCCTTGATCAGTGCATCCATGTTCATTCCTTTTCCGGAAGCGATGTCTACGAGCGACAGTTTTCGGTCGATATTCTGGATGATGTATAATTTATTGGCAGAATTGGCTCCGGTAGATTTGACAACAAGGTCATCCGGGCGGACAATGTCATTTTCGGTTACATAGCGGTTGATGAGCTCTACGAATTCCTTTCCGTATTTTTTGGCCTTGCCTTCGCCGACACCGTGGATGTTGATGAGTTCGTCTATGCTGACAGGATATTTCAGGGCCATGTCTTCCAAAGACGGATCCTGAAAAACGACAAACGGCGGGACACCCAGTTTCTTGGCGACTTTCTTACGCAAATCACGCAGCATCGCCATGAGCGCTTCATCGGCAACACCGGAAGATTTGGCCGCGGTGACGATTGCATCGTCTTCAGATTCGTTGTATTCGTGGTCTTCAGACATCAGGAACGATGTTGGATGCTGGATGAAATCGAGTCCTTTGTCGGTCACTTTTAAGATACCGTAGGTTTCGATATCCTTAGACAACAGCCCTTCCACCAAAACCTGGCGGATCAGTGCCATCCAATGCCTTTCTTCAAAGTCGACGCCGCTTCCGAAGAACTGCTGCGTATCGGTGCGGTGGGCTTTGATAACCGCATTGACGCGTCCGATGAGCGTGAAGATAATTTCTTTCGATTTGTATAAATGCTTGGTATCGCGAACCACCTTGAGCAGTTTCACGACTTCGTCACTGGCTTCTACTTTGGATTTCGGGTTACGCACATTGTCGTCCATGTCGGCGCCTTCGCCTGTTTCGCCGTCGAATTCCTCCCCGAAGTAATGCAATAGGAATTTTCGCCGCGACATCGAGGTTTCGGCATAAGCCACGACTTCCTGGAGTAGCGCAAAACCGATTTCCTGTTCGGCTACCGGTTTCCCCGACATGAATTTCTCGAGTTTCTCCACATCTTTATAGGAATAGTAGGCAAGACAGTAGCCTTCGCCGCCATCCCTTCCGGCGCGGCCTGTTTCCTGGTAATAACTTTCGAGTGATTTCGGGATATCGTGGTGGATGACAAAACGCACGTCGGGTTTGTCGATTCCCATTCCGAATGCAATGGTCGCCACAACCACATCCACATCTTCCATCAGGAACATATCCTGGTGCTTGGCGCGGGTTTTGGCGTCGAGCCCGGCGTGATAGGGAACCGCGCTGATTCCGTTTACCTGAAGCACTTCGGCAATGGCCTCTACTTTCTTACGACTTAAGCAATAAATGATTCCCGATTTGCCTTTATGCTGCTTGATGAAACGGATGATGTCCGATTCGATGTTCTTGGTTTTGGTGCGCACTTCATAATACAGATTCGGGCGGTTGAATGACGCCTTGAATGTTCGCGCACTCGTCATATCGAGGTTTTTGAGGATGTCTTCCTGCACTTTTGGCGTAGCGGTTGCGGTGAGGCCGATAACGGGTACATTTCCCAATTGCTTGATGATGTGCCGCAGGTTGCGGTATTCCGGGCGGAAATCATGTCCCCATTCCGAAATACAATGCGCCTCGTCGATGGCTACAAAAGAAATCGGGACGTTCTGAAGGAAAACCACATATTCTTCCTTAGTGAGTGATTCCGGAGCAACATACAATAATTTGGTGAGACCGGAAGTGATGTCCTTCTTGACCTGAGTGATTTCAGATTTGGTGAGTGAGGAATTTAAAACGTGCGCAATCCCGTTTTCGGAAGACAGACTCCTGATGGCGTCTACCTGATTTTTCATGAGCGCAATCAGGGGTGAAACCACGATCGCGCAACCTCCCTGAATTAATGCCGGCAATTGGTAACACAATGATTTTCCGCCGCCTGTAGGCATAATGACGAATGTATTTGTTTTGTAGAGTATGCTTTTTATCACCTGCTCCTGCAGGCCTTTGAACTGGTTGAAACCAAAATACTTTTTGAGTTCTTTATGTATGTCAATTTCGTTTGGATTCATTCTTTGTAGTATGGTATTCTTTGTTAATGGTATTTTGTTTAAATTTGCTTCTCATAAAGATACGACTTTCTTTTATACACACAAATTTTATAACATTCGTTTTGATAACAAAAGAAAATATATTGGCAGCCGCCAAAAAAGCGATTCTTTCCGAAAGCGAGTCGATTAAAAAGCTGGCTGATCTTCTCGACACCAACTTTACAGAAACCGCCCAAATCATATACAATTGCAAAGGAAGGCTTGTCGTGACGGGCATCGGCAAAAGTGCCATTATTGCCCAGAAGATTGTCGCCACCATGAATTCCACCGGAACGCCTTCGATGTTCCTGCATGCTTCAGAAGCCATCCACGGCGACCTTGGGATGCTGCAAAATGGCGATGTGGTCATCTGCATTTCCAAAAGCGGCAACAGCCCAGAAATCAAGGTATTGGTCCCACTATTGAAACGATACGGCAACACGCTGATTGCAATAACAGGGAACATGACTTCATTCCTGGCCAAAGGCTCCGATTTCGTTTTGAACACTACGATCGACGCCGAATCCGACCCGATCAATCTCGCACCCACAAACAGCACCACCGCGCAACTCGTCATGGGCGATGCACTTGCGATCTGCCTTATGGAAATGCGCGATTTTAAGGCAGAGGATTTTGCCAAATACCATCCGGGCGGCGCATTGGGCAAGAAATTGCTGCTGCGCGTGGGTGACATGCTTGACCAGACGCACAAACCTATTGTGGCTCCGGATGCACCGATCAAAAAAGTCATTTTCGAGATTTCGGAAAAACGCCTCGGTGTGACGGCTGTTGTCGAGAACGATGTGGTAATCGGAATCATTACCGACGGCGATATCCGAAGGATGCTCAATGACCGCGACACTTTTTCCGATTTGACCGCAAAAGACATCATGACAAAAAATCCAAAAATGATCCATTCTACGAATATGGTTGTAGAGGCACTCAACATACTCGAGGACTTCTCTATCACGCAATTGATTGTCGCCGATGAGGGAACCTACAAAGGCGTCCTGCATTTACACGACATCTTAAAAGAAGGAATCGTATAATGGCAAAGAAAAAACCAAGCGAAATGTCGTTCCTTGATCATCTTGAAGAATTGAGATGGCTTTTGGTACGCAGTACAATTGCAATCCTGATTGCCGCGACCGTCGTCTTTTTTATAAGCGATTACATTTTTGACGAGATTATCTTTGGCCCGACCAATGTCAATTTTGTCACCTACCGCGCAATGTGCGAACTATCACAATATGTTGGCTTTAAAGACAGTATCTGTGTGACCGAATTGCCGTTTATCATCCAGAACACCGATATGGAAGGCCAGGTGAATATCCTGGTTTGGATTTGTATTGTAGCCGGTTTTATCATCGCTTTCCCTTATATTCTTTGGGAACTTTGGAAATTCATCAGTCCGGCGCTATATCAAAAGGAACGCAAAAACGCCAAACTTTTCATTTTTATCGCCTCGATCTTATTTTTCCTCGGCGTACTTTTCGGCTACTTTGTCGTCATCCCGATGTCGGTCAATTTCTTCGCCAGCTTTAAGGTCAGCGCGATCGTCAAGAACCAGTTCAGCCTCGATTCGTATATCAGCATGATCAAGACTTCGGTCGTGGCCAGCGGCTTGTTTTTCGAATTGCCGATTATCATTTACTTCCTTACCAGATTGGGATTGGTTACCCCGCAATATTTGCGGAAATATTGGAAATATGCCGTCGTCGTCATCCTTATCGTCGCAGCAATCGTTACGCCACCCGATGTGGTGAGCCAATTGATCGTTGCCATCCCGATGCTGGTGATTTACGAACTGAGCATCGGCATCTCGCACATGGTTTACAGAAAAAAACTTAAAGAAGAAAAAGAAAATGGCTGATATCGTACAGGAATTCAATGATTATCGTGCAAAAATGAATGAAAAACTGCTTGCCGATAACAATAAGATCATCAAACGGATTTTCAATCTCGACACGAATGCGTATGCGCCCGGCGCTTTGGATGTAAAGACCAAGGAGCTTTTGGGATTGGTCGCTTCGGCGGTTTTGCGCTGCGACGACTGTGTCAGGTACCATCTCGAAACCAGCTATAAAGAAGGCGTCACCAAAGAAGAAATGATGGAAGCCATGGGAATCGCCACGCTCGTTGGCGGAACCATCGTTGTCCCGCATTTGCGCCGCGCCTATGAATTCTGGGAAGCGCTTGAAGAGAATAAATAATTGTTAAAGCGGGGATTTGTTGGTGCGTTAATTCGTTAATTTGCATCGACTCAGGCACTCAGTTACCTAGTTACTAAGCAACTCAAAAATGATTTTAAGAGCAGAAAATTTAGTCAAAACTTACAAGGGAAGAAGCGTCGTAAAAGGCATTTCGGTCGAAGTGAACCAAGGTGAAATCGTTGGGTTGCTTGGCCCGAATGGCGCCGGAAAAACCACTTCATTTTACATGATCGTCGGATTAGTCAAGCCGAATTCGGGCAATATTTACCTCGACGATATGGAAATCACCGATTTTCCGATGTACAAACGCGCCCAATATGGCATTGGCTATCTCGCACAGGAAGCTTCTGTTTTCAGGAAACTGAGCATCGAGGACAATATCCTGAGCGTACTCCAGCTGACCAAATTATCCAAAGCCGAACAGGAAGCCAAAATGGAATCGCTGATTGACGAGTTCAGTCTGCAGCACATCCGCACCAATCGCGGCGATTTGCTTTCCGGAGGCGAAAGAAGGCGTACGGAAATTGCGCGCGCCTTGGCAACCGACCCGAAATTCATCCTGCTCGATGAGCCTTTCGCAGGCGTCGATCCTGTTGCGGTGGAAGACATCCAAAGAATTGTCGCCCAACTCAAAAACAAAAATATCGGTATCCTGATTACCGACCACAACGTTCAGGAAACACTTGCAATCACTGATAAAACCTACCTGATGTTTGAAGGCGGAATCCTCAAAGCGGGAATCCCCGAAGAATTAGTGGAAGATGAAATGGTGCGCCGCGTTTATCTCGGGCAAAATTTCGAATTGAGAAAAAAGAAACTCGAATTCTAAAATGGACCATTCAGACAAGGAATACAACGAATTCCACAACGACCCATCCAACTGGATCTGGGGAATTTTCTATTTCAACAAAAAGGACGACCGGATTTTTGTGTCGAAACACCTTCCAATAATGGGCATCACCTTAAATTTTGCCAATCCATATACGCCCTTGGTGATTTTCGCTTTTGCAATGGTCATTTATTTTAGCGGAAAATAGCCTGCTAATTAATCGTCAGATAACCCAATTGCTTCGGCGTGCCGTTGTAAATATTGATATCGACATTGCCATTGATTCCGGAAACGGTCGCACTTTCGGTGAATTGCCAGAAAAGCCAGTCGTCCTTGATGTCTTCCACGAAGAAATTATAATTTGCAATCCAGAACGTGTAATCACCGAATTCATCTTTCAAAAACTCATCGTAATATTTTTCACCCGTATAAATAATCGGGCGCACCTTATAATGCGCATCGACAGTTTCGAGCCAGCGCCGCAGCCCTTTCTTTAAACTGTCTAAAGGTTGATTTTTGGGTAGTTTTTCAATATCGAGAATCGGCGGCAGGTCGCCGGAACGCAGCTTTACAGTTTTGATGAAATTCTCGGCCTGCTCCAGTGAATTCTCATTCGGACGGTAATAATGATACGCACCGCGGATGATTTTCTTCTTTTTTGCCTGCACCCAATTTTCTTTGAAGCACGTGTCAGCGACGTCTTTTCCGACAGTCGCGCGTATGAATACGAATTGCAGCAGGAACGTATTTTCTACAAATTCGACTTTGTTCCAGTCGATTTCACCCTGGTATTGCGAAACGTCGAAACCAATCACTTTCTCCTCGTATTTGCTCAGCAGGTTGTAATTGCGCACATCTGTAAGCCGTTTTACTTCAGCTTTATTGACTTTCAAAACCTTATCGGATTTGAAGCCGAGGTAATACGCAAGTCCTTCTCGGTAATGGAATACAGCGCCGGCTATAAAAAAAACGAACACGATTCCGAACAAAAAACGCAGCCTGTTCCCGTTCCAAAAAGACGATTTTTTTCCGGCACGCGGTTTTCTCATGCCGGCATTTCTCTTTACGGAACGCTTCCTCATGCTTGGAAAACTATTTTTTTAGGAATTTATTATTGATGACCGACAGCAGAACATAAGAAAGTATGACCAGCGGAATGCCCAAATACCGGTAGAACCCTAAAAGGAACAGGCTCAAAACCAGAAATACGATCTGGATCTTATTGTCGGCAAAACTGAATTTTTTTACCTTGAGGGAAAACAAGGGGATTTCTGCGTTAAGCAAATAGGCGCTCAAAATCGAGATGGCGAGCAGGATGCCATGGTCAGTCAGGATTTCATTGATAAAAAAACTCTCCGTGGTCATTTTCACCAAAGGCAGACTCAGGATAAATAAGGCGTTTGCGGGCGTCGGCAATCCGATAAAGGAATTGGTCTGGCGCGTATCGATGTTGAAATTCGCCAATCGATAACACGAACCCATCGTAATAATGAATCCGAGAAAAGGGACCAAAGGCGATGACCAACCCGATCCCGTAACCATCAACTGGTACATGACCAGCCCGGGAACGACGCCGCTTGTAACCATATCGGCCAGGGAATCCAGCTGCAACCCAAGCGGACTAGAAACCTTGAAAAGCCTCGCAAAAAAACCGTCGAAAAAGTCAAGGAAAATACCGAGGCAGACAAAGAGGAAAGCCATCTCAAAATCCATCCTGAAAGCAAAAATGGCCGCAATACAGCCGCAAAATAAATTGAGAAGTGTGATCGTGTTTGGAATCTGCGCCTTAATATTCATCCGTATCGTTTTTGAAAAACAAATTTAGTACAATAAGTTAAAGACATGCACGTTTTTTATTAGAGTTTTTTCACGCCGATTTTTTCTTTGGCTTTATTTGCCGAAACGCACGGAAAACCTCGGTAAAAATTTATATTTTTGGTCAAATTTTAAAGCAAACCGCGTTTGTCAACATCCCTTACTTTGAAAAAAATTGCGCCGCTCCTGTTCCTTCTGGTATTTTCTGCCGTTCACAGCCAGTCGGTTCGGAAATATTCGAACGAATTCATGAACATTGGTGTAGACGCCGCCGCTTTGGGTATGGCCAATGCCGTGACTTCAAGTACGGGCGACGTCAATTCAGGCTATTGGAATCCGGCCGGGCTCATCGCGCTCGAAGACAAACAGGTGGCGCTCATGCACGCGAGTTATTTCGCCAACATCGCCGCTTACGATTATGCGGCCTATGCGGCTCCGATTGACGACCGCAGCGCATGGGGAATTTCAGCCATCCGTTTTGGTGTGGACGACATCCTCAATACGACAGAACTGATCGACGACCAGGGCAATATCGACTACAACCGCATCAGCAAGTTCTCGACCGCCGATTACGGATTTACGCTTTCTTACGCGAGGGAATTGAAAGTTCCGGGCTGGCAATATGGCGTCAACGCCAAAGTCATCCGGCGGATTATCGGTAAATTTGCGAATTCATGGGGATTTGGGATCGATGCCGGAATCCAGTTTGAACGCAACGACTGGAAATTCGGGCTTATGCTGCGCGACATCACTACCACTTATAACATCTGGAATATCGACGAGGATGAATATGCAAAAATCAAGAACGCCATCGATGGAGAAAACCAGGAATTGCCCGAGAGCACTGAGATTACACCGCCGAAAGCACAATTGGGGATTTCCAAGAAATACGAATTCCATTATGATTATACGCTTCTGGCGGCGGTCAACCTCAACATGGAATTTGCCAAAACCAATGACATTATCGCCACCGATTTTGTAAGCATCGCGCCTGCAATCGGCTTTGAAGGCGGTTATACCGATCTCGTTTTTCTGCGCGCCGGTTTCGGAAATTTCCAGAATATCACACAATTGGACAATTCCAAAAAACTGAGTTTCCAGCCGAATATCGGACTCGGATTCAAATACAAAGGCATCCAGATTGATTATGCGCTGACCGATTTGGGCAACCAGAGCGCGGCACTGTATTCGAATATTTTCTCCCTCAAGGTTGATTTAGGAATTTTCAGATAATGGAACTACTCAGGAAACCACTTGCCCTCTCTGCCCTTTCCGGATTATTGCTGGCTTTGAGCTGGCCGACCTACGGGCTTCCAATCCTGATTTTCATCGCCTTCGTCCCGCTTTTATTCGCCGAGAAAAACATCAGGCAAACCGGCCGGAAAGTCAAGGCGAAAGTCTGGGCCAACGCCTATCTCACGTTCCTGCTCTGGAATTTAATCACGACCTGGTGGCTTTTTTTCGCTTCGGCTTTCGGGATGCTTTTTGCCGTTTTGGTGAATGCGCTCTTAATGAGTTTGTTGTTTTTGCTGTATCATGTCGTCTCGAAAAGGGTTTCCCGAAAATTGAGCCTGCTTTTCCTCGTTTGCCTTTGGCTGGGTTTTGAAAAATTTCACCTCGACTGGGATTTTTCGTGGCCGTGGCTGAATCTTGGAAATGTTTTCGCCGATTATCCGCAATGGATCCAATGGTATGAATATACGGGCGCTTTCGGTGGCTCTTTATGGGTTTTGGGTGTGAACGTATTTATTTTTTACGGTATTACCCAATTGGAAGGGCAAAATTCAAAAGTCATTTTCAAAACCGTTTTCCCAAAAGCCGCATTGCTTGTCGCAATACCGATTGTGGTTTCGCTTTGGATATACCAAACGTATGAGATTAAGGGAAAAACCAAGGAAGTGGTTGTGCTGCAGCCGAATGTAGATCCGTATACCGAAAAATACGACACACCCAATTACCTCATTACAAAAGGACTTTTACAACAGGCCGACGCGGTGATCACGCCGCAAACGGAATTCCTGATTGCGCCTGAAACCGTTTTGGCGGAAAGTGCGCCGTTTGACAACTTTTATTACTCCCCGGGCCGAATGCTCATGACCAATTACCTCAGGCAGCACCCGAAAGTGGAATTGCTTTGGGGAATCGATACCTATAATTTCGTTTTGGATAAAGCCAATGTACTGCCATCGTCCAACGTTTACCGCGACGGCGTCTGGGTTAATTTTTACAATGCCGCGTTGTTTATCGGCAATAAGCCGGGAATACAGAAATATTACAAATCGAAATTGGTCGTAGGGATTGAAAACCTGCCATACAAACCAATCCTCGAACCGCTTTTGGGCAACGTGATGCTTGATCTGGGCGGAACGATTTCAACCAAAACCACGCAGGAAGAACGCACGCCTTTTGTTTCGGAAGACGGAACGAGAGTCGCCCCGATTATTTGCTACGAATCGGTTTATGGCGAATATGTCACGGGATTTGTAAAGAATAAGGCCGATTTCCTGGCCATCATCACCAATGATGCATGGTGGCATGAAACACAAGGGCACAAACAGCACCTGACTTTCGCTTCGATGCGTGCGATTGAAACGCGACGCGATATTGCAAGAAGTGCCAACACCGGGATTTCGGCATTCATCAACCAGAAAGGCGATATCGTTTCCCGGACAAAATATGGCGAGAAGACTGCGCTTAAAGGAATTGTACATCTCAATGACAAAATAACTTTCTACGTCAAATATGGTGATTATATTGCGCGGATTGCAGCCGGAATATTAGCGCTGCTGTTGGTTTTCATCATCATTAAAAACCGGGTGATAAGATATTAGGTTATTGCCCCCTGTAGAATAAAATCGTACTGAAGGTTTTGAAGATGATATTGATATCAAGGAAAATACTGCGGTGCTTGATATAATACAGGTCATATTGAAGCTTGATCAGGCTGTCGTCAATCGTTTCCCCATAAGAATAATTCACCTGCGCCCAACCCGTTAAACCCGGTTTGATCACATGGCGTGTCTCATAAAATGGCATGACTTCGGCGATTTCGTTTACAAAAACAGGTCGTTCCGGCCTTGGTCCGATCACGCCCATATCGCCTTTAAGGATATTGTAAAACTGCGGGAATTCATCAATCCTTGCTTTCCGCAGAAATTTTCCGAACATCGTAATCCTCGAATCATTGCTTGTGGTAAAAACAGCGCCGTCTTTTTCGGCATTTTCGACCATCGTACGGAATTTGAGGATCTTAAAGACTTTTCCGTTCTTCCCGATACGATCCTGTGTATAGAACAATCTGCCCCGGTTGCCCAATAAGTTTCCAATCAAAATTAAAGGCAGTAAAGCCGCCCCCAATGCCAATCCCCAAAGTGAGATCAGGATTTCGAGGATGCGCACCACGAGCAGGTACAGATGATTCTGGTTGCTTCTGCTGAAAGGAAAATAACGGTAAAAATCTCTCGCGACATATTGCACCGGAATCCGTTGCGTTATCGTTTCATAGACCTGCGTATATTCGCGGATAATGTAGCCGTTTTCGAGAAGATGGATGAGCTGGTTGTATAGGTTTACGGTGATTCCGTCTGTTTTTTGGGAAGCGATTACGACTTCTGAGATCGAATTGTCGATAACAAAACGCTCCAGATGATCGATGTTGATCTTTTCTATGGTATCGCTGCCGTTACCAGATTCGGTATTTTCCAGACTGTCGGAATTCACATAACCCTGCACTTTGTAATGCGGATCGACATTCTCGAGTCCGGATACCAATTCCTCCAGCTGGCTCCTGTCGCAAATCAAAATTACCTTTTTCACAAATCGGCTTGAAGCCAGAAGGTGCACATAAATAAGGCGCCAAAGGAACAGTGCGATCATGATGGCAAGGAAGAAAAAGAGAATCTGAATCCTGTTTGACGGCAGCACCGGCGTGTAAATTGGCGTCAGCAGGTACACCAGGACCGTAACGCAAGTCGTCAGCAGTATACTTTTGATAACCAGGAACTGGTTGCTCGCAATCTGGAGATTGTACATTTCGAAGACCGTCCCGATGATATTGAGATACAATCCGAGGACAATCATCCAGTAATAATTGGTGGTCGAAATATTGAAGTATTTGAAATCGAAGACCGTACCTACGATATACAAAGCCAGTAAAACAAAAAGCACGTCAAAAACCCGCAGCAGAATTTTCCGCTCTGATATCTCGAAGTGTATTTTCTTATTATTAGTCATCTGGCTTTATCTAACTGCAAATTAAGTGGCTGCAATTTAGTAAAATTAAAAGTCAAATGTTAACACTATTTTAAAATTTCAAGCCATTTGCGTTTTACCTTTTCAGAATCGAAATCCTGGACATGTTGCCGCGCACCTGAAGCCATCAAATCGGCCAACGATTCATTGTGAAGCAGTTCCTTTATACAAGCCGCCATCTGTACGGCGTCGTCATCATTTACAAGCAGGCCTGTCTTGTGGTTTTCGAGCAGGAACGGCAAGCCGCCGACATTAGTCGAGACCACCGGAAGCCCCAATGCCATCGCTTCGATTACGCTTACCGGCGTATTGTCAAAATGGGTCGTATTGATAAATATGTCGTAATCTTCGGACAATTTGGTCCAGGCTTTCCTGGATAGCTTTCCGGTAAATTTCACTTCCAGTTTTCGCTGTTCGGCCAATAACCTGATTTTGTCTAGCCAGCCTTTTTTATCGGGGCCAACCATACACAGCACGGCTTCGGGGAAATCCTGTTTGACCGCTTCCAGAACGCGCAGCGCCATTTCGGGGTTGTAGATTTCAGCGAACGACCTGACCCAGAATAATTTTGGTCTTAAATCTTTTCGCTGCTTAAACTTATAGTCGTTGATTTTAATGGCGTTTGGAATAAAAACGGTATTCTTAAAGCCCGCTTTCTCAAAAACAGAGAGCAGGTAATTGGATGGCGCGACATTGAAATAAGAATGCCTGAATATCATTTTACACAAACGCGGACTTATCAGCAGCCGTTTCGGAAGGTTGCCGCCGTGCAGGATCGGGATGTATTTAATCCTTAGTATGCGTGAAATCTGGCTGACAACCAATGCGTACCAAAAATTATAAGTGCTGTACGTATCGATCAGCAGGTAATCGGTTTTGCGGCTGTGGGCAATCGTTTTCCAGACCATTTCCGCGAGACGGGCGATCTTGTTCTTTTTTGCGGAAGCATAGGTTATGGCAAAACCTTCCTGTTCCAAAAGCGGACCAAGCGTTTCAATGGCCGTTTTGTTGGAGCCATGAGCGGATAACTTATTGCCTATGTACAACAGGTTTTTCAAAAGCGGTTATTGGATTTTATAAAGATAGTAAATCCCTTCGGTATGCAAAAGCGTGACTTTTCCTGATAGTTTTACGTTGCTGAAAATATGGGTGACCGATTTTTTATTTTTTAGGAATGCGATCTTTTCATCGCCATCGAGCGTTTTCAGTTGGAGGTTTTCCTGATACCATTTGATGAATTCCGTCGGGTTTCCTTCAATCAGCATCGAAGCGCCTTTGCCATCGAGCACCACCGAGCGTTTGCAACCGCAGCGGATAATATAGGCACCCCAGAAAACGTCCGTTGGCAATGTGTTCTTATCGATGTAAGTCAGCATGCGGTCAAGGCTGGATTGCTTTTCTTCGCTGGTTTGGAAAAACTGCCGGTATTCGGGGAAAATACTCGTGGCGATATCATCCTTAAAAAACGGGACATTGCTTAAAAAAGTCGATTTACAGAAAAACAACGCGATAACAAATAACAGCACGCCGATTTTAAACGGTTTTACCAATACCATGCTTTTTTCAAGCGCAATGCTGATGAGAAAACCGATGGCGAAATAACCCGGCAATATGGCCAGTTTTTGCGCGCGGATAATCTGGAAAGACATCCTTAAATTGAGATGCAGTGCGGCATTGACGGCATTTTCTATGTAAACACTTATCGATGGAATCAATATCATAAAGAAAGTGATCACCAATAACAATCCGGCAGATTTCAAATAGCTGCGGTCCTTAAAAAATGCATACAGATAAAACGCAATCAGTGGAATGAGGAAAAAGAGCGTACTCACTTTCATCCACAATTTAAGAAATTCCAACGGCTGGGCGAAAAATTCGGGAATCCGCGTGAAGAATGCCTTCTTATAGATTGCTACGTCGTAAATGACATTGCTGTCGGTTTGCGTAAAATAAGTGCTCAGGAACGGCAACATCCCCAAAATGGCCAGCCCGGCGGCAATCGCCAAAGTGCGGAAAGGGATTTTTATCGAATGCTGGTAACTGTAGATTCCGATCAATAAAATAAAAATCAGCAGTCCGCCCATGCCTGTAATCGGATGAAAATTGAATATAAATCCCATCAGGAAAGCCGCAAGGAAAAACGATTTTTTGGTGCGGTTCAAAAGCAAGAGGAACGGTATCGGCATAAACGCGGCATACATCGTTCGCGGCATCATCGTCCAAAGATCAGAAATTCCCCAGATTTCCATTCCCGGAAGCCAGACAATTCCCCTGATCAGAACCGATAAGAATAACGCCAGCGCAAATCTCCGGAATATCTTATAGAACAGGAAAAACCACGACAGTCCATAAATAAGATGCAAAATGGTTGCGAAAATATTGATTCCGAGAAGGTAATCGCCATTGACGCACCACGCAAAAAACCGGATGGTCTGTATGTAAAAAGGCGTGTAATATTTGACATTCTTCACATCATACAAATACATGTCTTTTTGGAAAAGCGACGGATTATCGAGCTTGTAGCAAACCGGAATCGAATTGTGCAGATCGGAAGACAATTGCGTGAATCCCGTCCCTTTATTTTCAATAAAAAAGCCGACTGCGATAAACAGGTTCAGAAGAATGAGGATCAGCCAGTGCTTTTTTTGCATGAATTATCGTGGTTTTGGCGAATTGATGATATCATACTGGATCGCCTGAAGCAACAGCTGGAACCCAAGGATAATGGATAACGTGACCAGCATAATCGTGCCAGTCGGCGCCAAAATGTGATGCGATGAATAATAGAGCCAGTTGTAAATTCCGTACACGACGCCAAAAAGAAACAGCGGCAAACCCGTCAGGATATACAATGAGGCGATATTGAAATCATACAGGAAATATTCCTTCAGGATCCTCTTGATTAAGACTTTCACCAGGCTGGTCGAAAAAATCACCGGCATCCGCCACACATGCATACTCGATTTCTCATCGGCATAAATGGCGGGCATCGCAATGTCTTTGATCCTGGCTTTTACAAAATAGAGTTGCGCAATCAGCGAGGTCTCAAAAAAATACCTGTTGGATAATTTTGAAAAATCGACTTCCCTGAGCGTGTTGGTTTTAATGGCGATATAGCCGTTGTTCGGATCGAAATTGTTCCAATAGCCCGTTGCAATTTTCGTCAGGAACGACAGCATCAGGTTGCCGAGCCTTCTGGTCAATGGCATGCTTTTAAGCGCATTGAGATCGCGGAAACGGTTGCCTTTTGCCATTTCGGCGTGGTTTTTTACCAATGGCTTGAGCAATTGCGGCAGGTATTGAGCATCCATCTGGTCATCGGAATCGATCTTTACGACAATGTCGAAATTGTTGTCTACCGCATATTGGAAGCCTTTTTTGGTTGCGCCGCCAACGCCGAGGTTGATGTCGTTTTGGAGAAAAACCACTTTCGTTTTCGGATTCATGGCTGCGGAAATCGCGTTCGTGTCCATGACTTGCGGGCTTTTGTCATCCACAACAATCACCGTATCGATATAATCAGGCAATTTGGAAACCACGTCGCAGATATGCCTCGAAGCGTTGTAATACGGAATGGAAACTGCAATCTTAAAATTATGTAGCTTTTCTGTCTTCATTTTCGTTATACAGTATAAGAATTGGTGACAACAACAATGTCGTAATAAACAAAAATAATCCAAGCAGTCCAAATAACGGCCTGTAAATATACAAATGCTCCCCAAAGAATAACGTCACGAGCATCGACAACACCAAGCCTTTCAGCGCCATCCGCATTTTGGGGAATTGCGACATCTTGAGCCCGAGATAGGAAAAAAGCCACCGGAAATAAAAGATTACGCCCACAATGCCGACTTCATTGATAAGGCTCAAATAGGTATTGTGTGCCGAAGAGATCAGCGACAGCCGGTTGTTGAATCCGAGCCCGAACGGGATAATCCCCGGGTTTTCCATTAGGTAACCGATATACAACACGGATAGTCCTTTACGCCCGGAACCCAGATCTTCATAAACCGATTCGACTTTCGCTTCCCTGAGCGATTGCGGATCACGGATCTTGTTTTCGACCCTGCCTTCATAAACAATGACCGCCTTTTCGATAATTTTCGGATTGATGGCCGTAATTGCCGCCGCAAGAATAACCAATGCAATCGCCGAGTAAATAAAACTAATCGTTTCCCTGATAAAGAAATAGCCAAGAAAAACCAACAGCCCGACATAGGACGTACGCGAACCGCTCATCACAAGCACCAGCAGCGACATAACGATAGTAACCATCAGGATTGTCTTGTTCATTTTGATCCGCTTGTCATTGAGCAAACCTACGGCGAGCGTAAAGACGAACAGGCTGGTCATTCCGAGAACGATTTTATTCGGACCCAGCGTACCCGACAGGAATCCGTTGTAGCTTTCCCAGTTGTCATCGCTCCAAAGGAACGGGATGATACCGAAATTCTGCAAAACCACAACCAGGAAACACACCGAAGCCATGATTAATGTAAAGTTTACAATCCTTTTGAGCTGCGCCAGATCCTGGATAATGATCTGCAGGAATACCGTCACGATGAAAAACGCCCAGAAATGGAACAGGTATTTTATCGACTGCAGGGCCCAATAAATCTTATCTTCGAGAATGCTGTCGATAATGGTGAAAATGATAGTGAAATTGGCCCACATCAAAAAATGAAACAGGTTATTGAGCGCCTTGTTGTTCTCTATAAGCTTATTGACCAATCCCATGTATTTGAAATACAGGTAAATCACAACCACGCCTGCGACGTCATACAAACGCAACTCATTGTTTCCCCTTGCGCTGTAATTTAAAACCGGAAGATTGTAAAAGTAGGAAATGAGCATCAGGTATACCGATACGATAATCCATTTGGATTTGGTCAATCCTTTCATGGCTTCCCTAAAATTGTATGCTTCTACTTCCATTTATTATTGGCCTAAAGCGACCTGATCCAGTTTAAGTATTTTTCTATGACCACATTTTGGACAAAAGTAGTATAAATTAAGCTATTTAATGCCTTTCCGTACTGCTGCCTTAAGGCTTTATTTTCGATCAGCGAAACCAGTGCCGCCGAGAATTCGTCCGTATCATTTTTGTCGGTGATAATACCTTGTCCCGAATGGATAATATCCGGAATTTCACCAACGTTTGTAGCCACTACCGGCAATCCGAACAGGCCGTATTCCAACAATGAAACCGGCAGGCCTTCTGAAAGCGATGTCAGGATTCCGATGCTGCTTTGCCTCAGGATATTCGCAATATCGTTGCATGAGCCATAAACAAAGACGGTACGCTCGAGTCCGAGTGCAATAATTTTGCTCCTGACTTCATCCGAATAATCATCCGCAAAATCTTTTCCAACCAGATGAAATGTCCAGTCGGGATGCAATGCCTTAATTTTCGTTGCGATTTCCAAAAGAAAAAAATGCCCTTTCTGCGGCCTCAGGTTGGCCAGGCAGATGATCCTTTTCTCCTCTTCGCCGAATAATATGGTTTCTTTTAAAGTATCTTTCAGATTATCGGCAATCACAAAGTTCGGGAAATAGATGATTTTTTTGCAGGAAAGATGCGCCATTCCCCAATCGAGGAGTTTTTTGTTGACGGCAATTTCACCCGAAAAAAACCTTGATGCCAATCGGAGCGCCTTACTTTCCCTTTTCTCCAGAAACTCACTGTTGCCATAATGGTCGTGCCAGATGATTTTTATTTTCGGACAAACCAGTTTCAGCATGACGGCCAATAAGAACGAACTGCTGTGTGCATGGACGACATTCACGCGATTCCGCACCACAAAATTCCGAAGCCTGAAAAGCGCCGCGATATCGAGCGTTTTTTTCCGGTCAAGGAACAGATAGGAAACCCCGGCAGCCAGTTGCTTCACGAGCGCGCCTTCTTTCCTTGTCGCCACCAAACCCGAAAATCCGGTCACCGATTCCAGTGCATTGGCATAGTTCACCGCCATGCGTTCGGCACCGCCGGCTTCGAGGCTGTCGATGATCTGGATGATGCGCAGGTCTTTATTTTCCATTTTCCGCAGTTTTGGAATCCGTTAAAAGCGCCCTGATTTCTGCTTCGAAAACATCGAGTGTGTATTGCCGCGACCATTTCATCCCTAAAGATGATATTTCTTTACAGCTGGTTTCATTTTTCATGATTGCTGTAATCGACGCAATGTCTGCATCCGGATCCATTTTCAAAATAATCCCTTTTCCGTCACCAATCATATCAGGGACGCACGAAACCGCGGTAGCAATCGGTATACAACCCCAGAACATGGCTTCGGCGACTACTTTCGGCCAACCTTCACTTTGCGAAGGAAGCACCAGAAAATGGCTGTTCTTATAAGCATTCCTGACGGTTTCTTCATTTTGGTTTCCATGAAGCCGGACTGCATTTTCGAGGTTTTTACTGCTGATATAATCCTCAAGGTTCTTGCGCTCGCGGCCTTCGCCAAAAAAATCCAGCGAAACATTATACCCCGATTGTTGCAATCTTTCGATTAGCTGAATCGCATACAACGGCCGTTTCCCGATTGAAAGTGTGCCGACAAACAGGAACTTAATCGTGTCCGAAAACACTCTTGGCGCCACTGCGGTCTTATCCGATTCCTTATAAGTCGCCGTAAAGAAAGGCTTGATGCTTTTAGTGCTTCCGGGCCAGTTGCCATATACGAGCACCTGCATCTTCCTGGTCAGGAAAGTATTTGATAAAATCCATTTCTGCAACCGGTAGCTCCAGGGCTGTTTCGCATTCGGGTCCCAGTTTCCGGCATATTTTGCAGTTTTGGGTTTGCCGGGAAATAAGATCTGGAGGAAAACGCCCAGCAAACCGATGTTTCCGGGACAGCGCAGATGGATGTGATCGGCTTTTTGCATCGTCCTGAAAATTTTCCAGCTGATCAACGGAATTTTGAAAAAGGCGGCGATAATCGCACCGGGCTTCAAAAGGTCGAAACTGCTTATCTCACAAAATTCAATATCCGGATGTTCATAGCGGCTGTCGATCGCCGATTTTTCCGAACGCTTTTTTGGTGCGGCAATCAAAATCTGGTCGGCATACTTCGTCCAGACATTTATTTCGCGAACGTAAGGCCCGTAAGCGAAATAGTCTTTTCCGTCGACAATGTGCGGAACATGGGTAATGATTGCAAATTTAGTCATATGCTTTTTCAGGAAATCAATCTTTCTTCAATACGGCAAACGGTCCGATAATTTCAATATTATTGGCCGGATCGCTGTATAATTTTAAAATATCGCTCGAATAGGAACTCCAGTAAATGACGGGATTTTTAGCCGTTTTCATATAATCGGCAATCCATGCGGTTTTGGAAACGCCGTTGGGCACTACATGAATCGTCAGTGAGACATCCCTTCGGGTAAATTTTCTTTCGGAAATGGGCTTATCGTCCGAAAAATTCATTGGTGTGGAAAAGCCATTGCGGTACAGATCGCATTCGAAATAAGCGGATTTCCGGTCCTGGAAATACTCGGCGTTTTGATGCTGCATCAGGAATTCGTATATTTTTTTCCTTTCGAGCGTGATTTTATTGATTTGGTTTTTCCAGCCTCCGCCAAACAAAACATAGCCATAACCATACAGCGGTCTCGGACCTTCCGACATTGGAAGGTAGAAACCGGAACCGAATGCGGGGCGTACTTTTTCGATTTTCACCCTGTTGTCCGGATTGCTGCCTGTGGCATTTTCGGGGTTATCAGGTTTGATTTTGCTGGTGTTCAATTCGAATCCGGGTCCGCAGAATGTTCCGCCCGCATCAATCCGGATCCCGATAAACCAAGGTCCGGCAACCGCTAAAACAAAAACCACAAGCAACAGTTTGCGTTTGGCGATAAAGTCAAATCCGTAAGCGGCCAGTACCAAAATCACGGGCAATAACGTAATCAGGAATTTATAGAGCGGGAAAAATCCAAGCAGCACAAAAGGTGAAATGGACAAAAAGACGAATGCCAGAACCGAAATAAGAATGGTGCGTTTCGTCCTGCTGATCTCAAATATCCGGATGGTTCCGAACAGCAGCAAAAACAGCAAGGCCGGCGTTAAGAATGCCGATGCGGTCGCTAAAACAGACAGTACCGAAGTCTCGGAATTTTCAATATAACTCGTTCCCGAAACGATTGTGTTGCGGATATCAATCGGACTATAGCCGGTGACGTAAATCAGCAACAACGCCAAAATGACGGCGATGATATTGGCGGCGGCAATCTTCAAAAATTGGATAATCGTTTCTTTCGTATAGCTGCTGATTGGGTTAAAATACAGGAACAATCCAGTGTAAAGTGGTAAAGCGATGAGCATTGTCCAGCGCAACGGAACAGCGATTGCAAACAATAAAACCGACCCGTATAAAAAAGTGTTTCTGTTGGTTTTGAGAAACCTGACAAACTGGATCAGCGAACCCAGAAGAAATACGAAACTGATGTTGGTGGAGTTGATGATCAGGCTGTGGAAAATGGTGTCCGGAATAATAAACGGCAGCATCAGATAAAGCCAGAACCGCTTTTTAGAATCGACCAATTGCGAGCCTTCGAAAAAAGTTTCCAGAAAAACCACATACAATACCAAAATCAGGAATCCGGAAAGGAATGAAATCAAAACCGCAAATGTCCGCAGCGAAGCCTCGCCATGCAGTCCGGAAAACCGAAGCAGAAAGTCCAGACCCGAATTATACGACGCATAAGGCTGCTGGATTTGCGGATTCCTGCCGCACAAATGGTACAGGATCGTCATCGCATCATCACCTTCGACATAATTGAAATTGAGCGTAAAGCCGTACAGCAATACGAAGATCACAGCATAAAAGAGGAAGATGATTTTCGTGCTTTTCATACCTTATTTTCAATTACCGATTGATAAAAACTGATATTTTTCTCTACGAGGATGTCTACATCAAACTCTGCCAGAATGCGTTTGCGGGCGTTTTTGCCCATCTGTACCGCTTCATCGTAATGCGCGAAGATGTATCTGATCTTATCGGCGATGGCTTTCGGATCGTGCGGGTCGACTAAAAAGCCGGTCTTATTTTCGAGAACGGCTTCCGGTCCCGGGCCGGTACTGCTTGCCAGGAAAACCTTGCCCATCGCCAAAACCTCAAGCCACGCAAGTGGCATCGCTTCCATATGGCTCGGATAGCAGCATATCTGTGATTTTTCGATATAATTGGGAATCTCAAAATTGGGAACCGAACCCAAAAATTCGATATGCGGGCGTATTTTTTCCGAAATCGCTTTTTCCAAAACCGGCCGGTATGGCGCATTGGTCCCGGGAATATTGGCGTCGCGGCCAGCAATCCTGAGTTTAATATCCGGGAATTCATCTACCAGAAACTCCAGCGACTGCACCAGCTGCCGGATGCCTTTCTTCTCAATGAGCGTTCCGGCAAAAAACAGCGAATGCTTTTCAACTTTGTTATTGTCGGCTTCATAGAAACGGCCCGTATCAATCGGGTTGTAAATCACGGTGATTTTCACATCGCCCAGTTCCAGCAGTTTGCGCGTCGTTTCGGCAACATAGTTAGAAACCGCGATGATCGCATCGGCTTTAGCGAACGATCTTTTTTCCTGCCAGACTTTCTTCCATTCGAGCGGCCTGTTCTCTGCTTTTGTAAAAAAATGATGGCCACCGTGCATCCTGATGACGTACTTTACGTCTTTGATCTTATGGAAAAAAGCCAATCCCAATTCGGGTGTTTCCACAATATCGATTTTCGATTGTTTATGGATCCTGTAAATCGCCTGATTGGCAATCAATGAATTGAACAGGAATGAAAAGGGCAGGTTCGATTCGGGAAACAAATGCACCGCGACGCCATTGTCATCAATCAATTTGTACTTTCTGACCGGACTCAGCCTTGCGATGGAAACCTGGTGCCCTTTAGCGACAAGCTTGTATGAGATATCGCGGATCAGCGTGCCGATTCCGCCATGGGAATAGCCTAAAACGGGGTACTCATGTGATACGAAACAAATGTGCATTTAAGAAAGATTAAGTTGTTTCTTTATATTTTTGGAAGCATTGCGGTCGTCGCCAATAACAATCTGCTGCCACGCTTTCATTTCAGGGTTGATCCCGCTTGCGAGTCCGAGCCTGATCTTATCGATGATTTCCGCTTTATTGTTGAGCCAAATTACGGCCTTTTTATCGGGCATGCTCCTGAAATGCTGGAATTTATAAATCGCATCAACCGACCAGTGTGGGTTGGCTTTATTTTCAGAATCGTAATTGATAAAAATACAAGGTTTCCCGTACATCGCAAAATCGAAAGCCATAGTCGAGCCCAGATTGATGACGATATCGGCATAACAGGCCGTGCTTGCAAGCAGTTTCACATCGTCAAACGAAGGGAAAATCGTACTGAAACTCGAATGTTTATGGAAAAACCACAACGGTGCCGCTTCACGGATCAGGTCTTTGTAACGGCCGATGACTGCGTCATATCTTCCGGAAATATCAACAGGGCAACGCCTGAAGAGAATCTGGAACTCCTCCTGCAATCCGGCATTGGTAATGGCGGCGGCCAAATCTTCTAGGTATTTCGGGTCGTCGGGCGAAGTGATGACGTCGTCCCCTGAAAAACAAATGGTTTTTTTATCCGGATCAAGACTAAAGGCTTTGAAAAATGAGTCCTTATCGGTGATATTTTCTTTGTCGTGGTAAAATTCGAACTGTGGCGTGCCGGTGATAACCACTTGATTTTGCGGAATTTCGGGGTAAAAGAGCGCCATCTCCGATTTCATGTGTTCCGACCAGACCAGATAATTGTCGGCACGCAGCGCCAGCCTCGCTTTGGGCAGATTGTCCCAGGAATAGATGACCGTCGTGGTCGGGATTCCCAAGTCTTTCGCGGCCGAGAAAATCGTCGCTGCGGTTAAGCCTCTTTGGTGCGAACAGAATATTTGCGCCGGTTGGACTTCTGAAAGGATGGATTTGATTTCACCAAAGAACGGATTCTTCCGGATCGCCTTCGCATAGCGGCTTTCGAGCTTTAAAATCGAATTGTAATCTTTGTAAAACGATGCGGCAAATTCGACAGCCTTGTAAAAAAGTTGTTTTAAAAACCCTTTGTGATTCCGGTTCCAGTTGAAAAGCAGCGTCGGATTGTTCGTGATTTTTATGTTGTGGTTGAGCCGGGAAAGACAGATAAGTTCGCGCAGGAATTTCTCGGAGGTGCTTTCCGTGTAATCCGGAATGACAATATCATCGTGGATTTCCTTAAAACTCTTTAAATAATCAAGGGTTTCTTTATCAAAATGATGCAGCAGTACCAAATCCTGACCGCTGTTTTCTAATGCGTTGGAATACAAGTAATTTCTTATACCTACGCCGTCCGGAAAAACGATAAGCAATTTATCTTTCTGCACTTAAATGTCTCTAAATTGTTTTTGATGGTTGAGCTCCCAAATATCGGCTTTTTTTAACGATTCCAAAAACAACTGCGCGCTATTTCCCGTTCCAAAATCATCCTGTGACGGCATCGTTTCATGCCTGTCGATAGCATTTAAGGCATTCTGGATGGCGGCCTTGTCATAATCGGCGTTGAGAATGTCGGCGTGCACCGACCGGTTCTGCTGGCGCGTACCAATATTAATGATCGGAAGCCCGTAATAAGGCGCTTCGCGGATACCGGCGCTGCTGTTTCCGATGATGAATTTTGCATTTTTGAGCAACGTCAGGAAATATTCAAAACGAAGCGACGGAAAAACCCGGAAACGCGGATTGTCCTTAAATCGGGCATAAGCCGAAAGGATGGCGTTGCTTCCCAGATCGTTATTCGGATAAATCACGACGTAATTGCGCGTATCTTCCAAAAGCGTCTCTACAAAAATATCGGCGTATTGTTGCATGAACTTCGCTTCTGTCGTCACCGGATGGAACATCGCCACAGCATAATCTTCAAAATCAATGTCGTAATGTGCTTTCGCGGTTTTCAGATCGGGCAATTCTGCCGAAAACATGATATCGACATCGGGCGATCCAATCGTAAAGATCGATTCGGCCAATTCGCCCATCTGGATCAACCGGTTTTTTGCCTCGTTGTTGGAGACAAAATGCACATGACTCATCTTGCTCGTCGAATGCCTGATCAGTTCGTCTATCGTCCCGGAAACCTCGCCGCCTTCAATATGCGCGACCAGGATATTGTTGAGCGAGCCTACGATTGCGCCGGCAAGGGCTTCCACCCTGTCGCCATGGATGACAATCATATCGGGCTGGCAATCCTTCACATAAGCCGACAGGCCTTCAATGGTTTTGGCCAATGTGAGATCCATCGTGGTTTCATGCGTATGGTTGTGGAAAGTATGCACGTTGCTGAAGTTGCAGCGCTCGATTTCTATGACGGTGTAACCATATTCCTTTTGCAGGTGCATCCCGGTGACAAATACAAAAACGGTAAAATCCGGCTGATTTTCCAGGGTCGAGATCAGCGATTTTATTTTGCCGAAATCGGCGCGCGTTCCGGTAAGAAACAGGATTTTTTTCATGGTTGTGAATTATAGGCTGCGGGTGACAATTTCACTTCTCAAAATCAGCACCTTATCGGATTCGACATTTTTGGTAACCATCACATGCCCGCCGATAATGATGTTGCTGCCCAAAGTCAGTTCGCCGATAATCGAAGCATTGGCATACATCGTCACATTGTCGCCGATAATATTCCCGTTGCCTTCGCCGTTTTTCCGGTGTCCGATCGTACAGCCTTGGTGAATCTTAAAGCCTTTGCCGATAACATTCCTGCTACCGAGAATGGTTCCGGTGCCGTGCACGACACAAAATCCTTCACCAATCTCATTGTTGAAATAAATTTCGCAGCAGCACAATTCCTTTAAAAGCCAGTGCAGTTGCGGTTTCAGATCATGGCGATCTGCCAAGTGCGCTTCCCTGCCGAGCCTGAATAAGAAAACGGCAAGCTCATTATTGTTGGTTTCAATCCTGTAGCTGATTTCCGCTTCCGAAAGCATTGGAAAATGGTATTGCACATCGGCGATGGTTTTCAGCAGGGCATTTTGTATCATTGCCTCCGGAATCGGAATGCTTTTGTACACTTTGGCCAACAGAAAATCTACAAAATTTTTCATCTAACTGATATCATCCCAGGTTAACTGCTCATCCGACGCAATGTCTTTATTGGACTTTTTCCCTAAAACCGATTCGAAGCGATCGGCAAGGATGGCACCTGTTCCCGGGCGTTTCACCCAAATATTTTCTTTGGTAAAGGTTTCGCCTTTCTTTATCGGTGCGATGGTGCAAACGGTAGCAAAGGCAAAATCGATGGTCACCTGCTCCTCTTTTGCAGGCTGTTTCGTTCCGCCACGCATCAGCGCCATTTCAGCACTTGAAACAATGAGTTCCCGGCAGGCCTGTTCGTCCATGCTGCAAACAATATCGGGTCCGGTGCGGTTCATATGATCGGTAAAATGGCGTTCGAGGATCGATCCGCCCAAGGCCACAGCTCCAAGACACGCATTGTTGTTTAAGGTATGGTCGCTCAAGCCGAAAACCTTATCCGGAAAAGCCTCATGCATTTCGGTCATGGCGCCAAAACGAACCAAGTGGATTGGCGTTGGATATAAATTTGTCGTATGCAGCAAAGCCACGGGAACACTGTGCTTATCGAAAATCGCAACCGCCTTCCGGATGCTTTCGATCGTATTCATTCCGGTGCTCAATATAATCGGTTTCCCGAAAGAGGCGATGTGCTCGAGCAGCGGATAATTGTTGCATTCGCCCGATCCGATCTTGTAGGCCGGAATGTCGAATTTCCGCAGCCTTTCTGCGGCAGCGCGTGAAAAAGGCGTTGAGATAAAAATCATCCCTTTGCTTTCCACATATTCTTTGAGTTCGCGTTCGTCGGTTTCATCCAAAGCGCAGCGTTCCATGATTTCGTATATCGAAACGTTGGCGTTTCCCGGAATGACTTTCTTTGCGGCGCCGCTCATTTCGTCTGCAACGATATGCGTCTGGTGCTTTACGACTTCCACTCCGGCCCTGTGCGCGGCATCTACCATTTCTTTGGCGACTTGCAGCGAACCTTCGTGGTTGATCCCGATTTCGGCGATTACCAACGGTGGGTAGTCCTGCCCGACGCGCCTGTTTCCTATTTTTATGAATGGGTTTTCCATAGATTCAGATCCTATTTTAATTTTCGCAGCCTTCTTTTGAGAAAAGATTTGGCTTTTTCGGCAAACCAATACCATTTTTTGTAGAATCCGGGATTGATAAAAATCAATTGCCCGCCGCCGGTCCAACGGTCATTCGGGAAAGGTCCGTAATCCGGATTCCGGTAGGACGAAATAATCTCGACATGCGCGCAGCCCGGAAAAATATCCTTGAGCAGGCCAACCTGGGAACCGCGATAGCCTTCGATGAACAGGATCGTATCGGGTTTACAGAAAGCGGCTATGCTTTGCAGCGATTCGTCGGAACCGTCAACAATGATGAAATCGTATTTCGGGTTGCCTTTAATTTCAGAAATCGAAGCATACAAATGAATATCGTTGTAATCGCCGACATTTGATTTCAGGGCTGTGAGACAATATTCATTGGCTTCGGTACCGGTATAATCGATTGCGATGCCCCGTTTTTTGGCATATTTGAAAATCGTATCTGAAATAGAACCGATACCGAGCCCGACTTCCAGAATCGAATTGATCTTAAAATCGGCAAGCAATTTAAGGATGGTTATAATTGCATATTCGCTGGCAATATATTCGTTCCCTTCGACAAACGAAAATTTCTTGTAGTTCTCTTTCGCTATTTCCTTGTAATCCATTTATCGTTTAATTTCATTTATTAAATATTCGGCATAATCAAAATCTGCCTGGGTATCAATATCTACGGCTGCAAAACGGTGGTCCACTTCCATCGGGAATGCGGCGTCATTTACGATGATATCGTTGAGGATTAATTCCAGCCGGCTAATATACAACAATCCGTTTTCAAAATATAGCGGCTGCAGGTCCTGGCTTCGCTGACCCATTTCATAATTGAAGGGAACGAATCTGTCATCGGAAATCCTCCCAAGTTTGTGATGGTTCCGCGTGACCGTAAAAAGGCTTTCGTAGTTCCCGGCTTTGTAGATCCCGAAAGCGTCGCGAAGCAGGTTTTCGGGGCGTAACGGATTGGTTGGCTGCAGCAGTACAATATTTTCCACATCACTTTCAATGTTTTGAACGACGTGCTTTACAGCAGAAACCGTCGGTTCTAAATCGGTAGAGAGGTTTTCAGGCCGGTCGATCACAATCGCACCGTATTCAATTGCGATTTTCTTAATTTCCGCATCATCCGTAGAAACATAAATTGCATCAATGATGTCGCTGTTTGCCCTGGCGTATAAAATACTGTGCGCAATCAGCGGCAATCCGCCAATCAGCCTGATATTTTTGCCCGGTAATCTTTTGGATCCGCCGCGCGCCGGAATGATTGCTATCGTTTTTCCCATATTCCGATTACAGGTTTAATTTGGCTTCGTTGATGATCGTATTCATGTCGCGGTTCCAATTTTCCGAGGTATACAAACCGGCCAGAATCGCATATTTTGCGCCCGAATCCGAAAGGAATTCTTCCATCGCCAAAACCCAGTCATTAATGAAATGCGGGTTTTCGATCAATTTGCCCAATTTTCCATGCTGCAAAACTTCGGGTACGCCGCCCAAAGCCGAGGCTATGCAGTAGCAACCGCAGTGCAGCGCTTCAATCAGGCTCATGCCGAAACCTTCGAGGCAAAGCGTCGAAAACAGGTAAACGTCGGCCATCTGGTAATATTGCGGCAGGTCGTCATTCGGAATCCGTCCAAGGTAATGCACGCCTTCCTGCGGTTCTTTGACGTCGCAGCCGATAACAAGAAGGGCAATGTCTTTATGGCTTTTATAGATTCTTTTCCAGGCATCGAGGATCAGGTGCAGCCCTTTTTTAGGACGGTCCTGCGAACACCAGATGAATATTTTTTTGTCTTTGAATTCCGATTTCCCTTTAAGCGCTGCTTTTTCTTCAGCGGCAAGCGTAAAAAACCTGCGGTTGTCGACGCCATTGCTCAATATCGAAAAACGCGAAGGCAGGATGTTGCTGTGCGTCTTGAAATCGGCGTAGGAACTGTGCGTAAGCAGAATAATCTCGTCGGTTTTTTCATAAAATCTCAGGTTCTGCGACCCGTTGCTGAGATGCGCAAAACCGTGGTAGAAAAACTGGAGGTAGCATTGGCGCCGGATATTCTTTTCTTCAAGGTACTTCTGGACGGCTTTGGCCAAACCAAAATTATCGACCACCTGGATGATGTATTTTTCATTTGGGCTGATCAGCCGATCGAGCGCTTCGGTATATTTCCTGAATTTTTTCCTGGTCAGTTTTTGGCTCAACCGCGTAGAAAAACCGTCTTTTTTGACAATCTCATATTGGACATCCGGGAATTGACCGGCCGGCTTTTCACAGATGATGACATCGATCTGATGATCGCTTTCCAGGTAATTCCGGTACATCGTTGTCCAACTGCCGATATGCGAGTAAGGCAACGGGAATTGGGATATCAATATGACTTTTGGCATCTTTGGAATACGATTTTAAATTGCTGTTGCAAACCAGTTGTTTTGCTTGCGCAACCGAACGTTTTCAGCAACTGGAATCAGGCTATAAACTTAACAAATAATTTAGTCAACCGATAACTTAAAACCTGATTTTAATGAAAAAACGGTTAAAATAGCCCAAATGAAAACGAATCAAAAAATCGGATATCTTATTTTTCCGGTGCAGCCAATTGGGCGAACCCCATTTATCGTGGTATTTTAAAATCCCCGAAAGGTATTTCTCGCTTTCGAAAACCCATTTGTAATAGTCGTGGCGAAGGTAATCCGGGATCTTATAATTTTTTACGAAGGCTTTTTCTGCTGCAGAAGCGTTTGTGATTTTGGGCACCGATTTCCGTTCGAGATGCTCCACATACGAACTGCAAACCAGCGCATGCCGGATGTTGTAATACCGCAGCGTCATCCCATAATCGTTGTCGGCATAATAGAAGTCGAAGGTTTCGTCGAGCGGCCCGATGGTTTTGAAGATTTCCCTTTTGACCACAAAACACCAGCCCATGAGCTGCTGCATGACACGATAGCCGATTTCGAACCTGCCCTTTTCGCTTTCGGGACACGGTGTTCCCGACGGACTGAAAGACAATATATCGGGATGCTTTTCGGAAACTTTAAGCATTTCACCAAACCAATTTTCATGAAACACGAGATCGTTATTGCAGAGCGCGATAAATTCACCCGTAGATCCAGAAATACCGATATTTAAGAATCCGTGGAAATTGAAATCTGTTTCTGGAATGATGATTTTGACAAAATCGGGGTATTGGAAACCCGATCCGTAGAAATTTTTATTCGATTCGACAATAATGACTTCCATCGGGATGTCCTTTTCAGAAGCCACGAGCGAATCAATACACACCATCGTCATGTCGAAAAACTCCAGACAGTCGGTCTTTGCCAATATGACAACGGATAATTTTATCTTTTCCCCTGCAACCATTTGATCAGAATTTTTGGGAATTTATAGGTTTTATACAGCAAACTCGAAGTCGTCTTTTTGTGGAATGCTTCCTTTTCGAGCGTTTCCCTGCGTGCCAATATCGGATTTCCCCAATACTGCAGATAGGTGTCGAGGTGGTTTTTATAGATAATGTCCACGTGCTTCTCATACCTTTCGCGGTCGGTGGCAAAAGTATTGATCAGCGAACCTTGGGAATGCTTGCGGTAATGGTAATAGAATTGGTCGATTTTATGCACCTTACCGCCATTCGCCAGAATCGAAATCCACAAATCCCAGTCTTCCAATATTTTCATTCCGGTGCAATAGCCGTTGGTTTTTTCATAAGAAGCACGCCTGAAAAACGAACACGCGATAATCGAATTGCGCTGTAGTAATTTTTCAAAAGAATAATCGTCCAGTTTCAGTTCTCCTTCTACCGCGCCGAACTGCATGACTTTGCAATGCACAATTTCCACATCCGGATTATTGTCGAGTATCGCCGCCGCTTCCGAAAAATAATGTGCCTCTACAAAATCATCGCCGTCAAGCGGAAAAATATAGGCGCCGTCGGAATGTGCGATCCCGAAACTACGTGCAGATGCCAGTCCGCCATTCTCTTTTTCCAAATACAGGAACCGGGAATCCTTTGCCACCCATTCGTTCGCAACGGCGGCAGAATTATCGCTTCCGCCATCATTCACAATCACGCATTCCCAATTGGAATACGATTGCGCATAAACCGATTCGAGCGCCTGTGAAAGGTACTGCGCCTGGTTGTAGCACGGAACGATAACCGATATTTTTGTGGCATTTCCCATTAAGACTGCAAACTTTGTTTTAGTGCGCCGGCGTATTTTTTAAACGGCATTTGGAATTTCGAAAACTTAAAATTGAGTAAAAAAACGCCCATTGCTTCAAAAAACGACCTGTTTTTCAATAACACGCGGAATTTCACCACAAGATACGTATTGATATTCTGAATGTCGCTGGCGGCGAATTTTTTATAACCCACATAATCTTTGATGAGCTGTATCTGATTCATGTGCCACTCCGTTTTTTTGATCGTAGTCAGCGCATGCATCATCCCATTTTCATGGATGCGGTACATCGCAAAAACTTCATTGCTGCGGAAGGCTTTGCCGTTCGATTGCATCAGCATGTAGACATATAAAGACCAATCGCCAAAATACGATTTTTTATAAAAATCCGGAAAATCAATCGCCATATTCCGGAACATGACGGTGCAGGTGACCAGATTATTCTGCGTGTAAAAATCAGGGAGCGCAAACGTAAAATCGCCGTTTCCGCCCATCATCTGTGACGTTTCTATGCCATTCCTTTCCACTTGGGCGCTTCCGCTGTGCAATATGTAATCTGTATTTTGTTCAAAAAAAACAACCTGTTTCTGTAATTTCAACGCATCGGTCCAATAATCATCGCCTTCAAGCATTGCCACATATTTGGCGCCGCTGTGGAAGCAGAGATTAAAAATCTGCCTTGCGTTGGCATTGCCGCCAACATTTTTCTCATGCAAAACAAGTTCAATTTTGCCGGGATATTTTGCCTGCATTGCTTTGCAGATGTTGCGCGTCTCGTCGGTTGAGCAATCTTCCCCGATGTAGAGCCTGAAATCGAAATCTGCCTGCTGCGCCATCACCGATTCGATTGCCTGCGTGATATACTTCTCGTGATTGTAAGTTACCATCCAGACGGCAACCTTTGGCTTAAAACTATTTTCGGGTTGCATATCCAAATCCGGTTTTTCCAAATCCATTACCATTGTAGAGCATCGTTAAACCAGAGCCGTTTCTGAAAACATTTGGATACGAAATCATTTCTGAATCCCATCCCGAAGCCGCAATATCAATTCCGGCCAGATCGTCTTTGCGTTCCCAATTGATGCCGTCGGCCGATTCGGCATAGCCTATCCTGTAGGTGTTTTGGATGTTATCCCGGTAATCGCTTTTCTTGCGTTTGCCGAACCACATTTTATAAACATTATTTTCTTTTATGACTGATGCGCTTACGAGTCCGCCTTCATCTTCGTTTAGCGAAATGGCAACCTTTCCGGTCTGTTTCCAATTGATTCCGTCTTCCGACCCGGCATATTTTATATTGTAGATTGGTTCGGGCTTTCCGTCGAAAATTTCCCATCTGATGCACGACAGGTACCACATTTTAAAAACATTCCCATCAAACATCACATATGAAGTCCCCGAAAAATAGGGTTCGATATGGTTTACCGAAATTATTGGCCCTTCAGAAAATCTTTTAAAAGTTTTTCCGCCGTCTTCACTGATGGCCAGTCCGATCGCATTTTGGTACGGAACCGTCTGTCTCGTCGTCCAGCCGATATAATACAAATATTTTTTGTCGCCAACAGTTACAATGCTTGAAGGCATAATTCCGGAATCGTCGAATGTGCCAAGATTCCCCAATTCGAACAGCGGCTTATCATTTGTAAAAAGAATATTTTGGGGATTTTCCTTATCGACTTCAACATAGGAAACATTGCTTTTCCCATCCCGATTGCGTATGGCGAAATAAATCCGGATCCGGTCGGAAAGGACATCGGCAACCGGAACCTGGGCATGGCTTGCATCCCAGCCCAAATGGCCGTCGACATTGTAAATGAGTCCTTTCTTTTCCCACATAACTTACAGGTCTTTGGTTGATTTCTCTGATTTCACCGCCGGATTGCCTTTGTACAATCCCCATGCTTCGGTGCTTTTGATGATACTTGCGGCCATGGCTACAAATGTTCCTTCGGCAATCGTAATTCCGTCGCGGATCGTTGCATTCACGCCAAGTGTCACATAATTTTCGATCGTTACGTGGCCCGACATCACGACGTGCGACGTAAACATTACATGGTCGCCGATGGTGCTGTGGTGCCCGATATGGTTGCCGCTCCAAAGCACGACGTTGTTCCCGATTGTTGTAAAAGGCTGGATCGTGTTGTCTTCGAGGATAAAGCAATTGTCGCCGATCTTATTGTTGAAAAGCGTGGCCTTGCTGCTGATGTAACTGATGAGTTCGTAACCTTTGGCTTTGATCGCGTTGTAAACGTCTTCGCGCAGACGGTTCATGCGCTGTGGCGACATCGGTGCGAAAAATTTGAATCCGGATGCAGGATATTGGTTTTCGACCGTTTCAAAAGCGACAACAGGCAGTCCTTTAAAAATTGGGGGTTCTGGCAGATATTGTTCGTTTACGCAAAAGGCGATGACTTCGTGATCCGAATCATTTTCGAGGTAAAAATGCGCCAGTTCGGCAAAATCCTGAATTCCAAAGATGATAATTTTCGCCATGATTTATTTTTTAAATACATAGACCGTATATTCATACAATCCATAATCGTTCCTGATGATGTAATTCCGCGTCAGGTTGGCGCACAAAAACTGCGTCAGCAAATCGTGTGAAACGTGGAATAAATCTTCGCGTTCCCAATCGACATTCTTCGACATCACATTAAATGCAAAACCTTTGTTGCACTTTTGATACACAATCGAAATCATTCTGGTAAAATAATCCCACATCTCATCGAAAGACAATTCGCGCTTTTCGGTGAAAACGCCGTTCATGACAATGTAGTCAAAATTCGGGATTTTGTCGGCCGAATCCATGATATCGATGCAATAAAAATCATTTTCGGGATATTTATTTTTGGAGACATCGGTGAATTTTGAGGAAATATCGAGTCCGGAATAGGCAATTCCGCCAAGGTTATTTTTTTGGATATAACCCAGTAAATGTGCCGTCCCGCAACCGAAATCCAACAATGAAACGTCATTCTTATCATCTTCGTTCACACGAATAATGTCGAGCATGACTTTGTAGCGCGTGTCCACATCCTCTTGTTTCGGCCAATCTACGCCCAGATGGTTGTCGCCGTGCTTGTCGAGGCAATCCTCATAATGCGTGATGATTTTGGCGTATGGTTTTTTCATAGGAGTTCGTATTGGTCGAGCATTTTTTTGATTTCCGAAGGCGAATTGAACAGCATCACATCGATAATCGACAACCAAGGTATAAATTCATTTTTAAATTGCGCATAAACGATCGGTTTGGATTTGATAAAATGGAGCCAAATGCCATCGTTTTCGAAAGTCTTGGCGTCGTATAATTCCATTCCGCCAATCGCGTTGGTGTATTGTCTGGCGCCGATTCTTTTACAAATTTCGATAATTTTATCCGATCCTTTCAAGTTGTTGTCCTTTTCGATTTCGGAAGAAACGAGGATTTTCGTTTCGATCGAAAGATAATGGCAGATTTCGCGCAACGAATTCGTGATAAATCTGGCCAGGTTTTTTTCCTCATGATTAATGATATTTTCCAAAACCGGAAAAACCGTTTCAAAAAATGGCGCTTTTTTATACGATAAGCTGATGGTTTTCAGAAAATCCTTTTTCCAAACCGTATCCAATTCAATCTCATTGATCCGTTTGTTCTGGCTGGCGTCTTTTAACGCGGCGCTGAACAGATGCGCTTTGCCGTTTACGAGAATATTATTGCGATTGACCCAACCTTTTTTGATAAAATTCACATCGTCATACACCACAAAAACGTCGACCGAATTGATGAGCTGGAAATAGCCGATATACGGCATCAGATACGGCTGCATAATCGCTGCTTTCATTACAGGCTGCTGTTGATGGTGGTCGTGATTTTTTCGAGGTCGGCGGTTGAAAGTCCGACATACAAAGGCAGGCACAAAACCCGTGAAGCGATCGATTCGGAAACCGGCATGTCTTCCTGACGGCAATAATCTACTGTATTCAAGGATGGGGAAAAGTAACGACGCGGAACGATTTCCTGTTCGTGCAAAGCCTTTTCCGCTTTGAGCAAATCAATCTCTGTCTCGAAAATGATAGCGTAATAACTGTAATTCCATGTCGTATTTTCGCGAATCCTGACGTCTTTTATTTTGGAGAAATTGAGGTTGGCTTTGTAGAAACCGACCACTTTTTTTCGTTCCTCCAAAATGCTTCCCATATAAGGCAAAACCGACAATCCCATCGCGCCCTGCAATTCCGATATCTTTCCGTTGATTCCCAAACCATGGAAATCCAATGGCCCATTGTGCCCGAAATTGTGACTGTAGAATAGTTTTTTTCGCAAATCTTCATCAGCGGCAAAGATGGCGCCGCCTTCGCCGGTGTGGAATAATTTGGTCGCATGGAAACTGCAGGTGCTTACATCGCCGTATTCAAAAAGCGATTTCCCTTTGTAATTGACCCCGAACGCATGAGCAGCGTCGTAAATCACCTTAAGGTTGTGTTTTTTGGCAATCTTTTCAATCGCTTCGACATCGCATGGATTCCCGAAAACGTGTGTCGCCATGATGGCTGTGGTCTTATCGGTGATTGCGGCTTCGATTTTTGTTTCGTCGATTGTGAGGTATTGGGGATGAATATCGACAAAAACCGGCTTGCAGTTTTCCCAGACAATCGCCGCAGAAGTCGCGACATAACTGAAAGGCGTCGTAATGATTTCACCACCGTGGCCCAAAATCTTAAGCGCAATCTGTAGCGGAATCGTCCCGTTGTTCATGACGATGATGTTGGAAACCGACAGATATTCCTTCAGCTTTTCCTCGAGTTCCAATATGAGTTCGCCGCGGTTGGTCATCCATTTGGTGTCCCAGGCGCGCTGCAGGATTTTTTGGTATTCCGCTATCGGAGGCAGGAATGTCTGCGTTACATTGATCATATTATCTCAGGTTTTCCCACTGAAACTGTGGCTTAATATATCCGGGTTCGCGGCCCATGAAAATACCCAACTCGCGTCCGCCGTCCACGACAGTGAAAGCGATGATGTCCTTTTCGGTGAAAACCGACCGGCGCTTGTCTTCAATAACAAACAGCGACAGGTAATATTGCCCCGATTGGAAAAACGACGCGGGAAAAGTGCAAACGACATTGTTGCTTCCCTGCTTCAATGCGACCGATTGCGCGTTCGAAAACGAGAACATCGGTTCGCCCATTTCATTATAAATATGGTACGTTATCGTATAACGCTCCGGTTTATCATCCTTGATATCGATTACCGTATGCAGTTCGATCGGAAGATTTTCGCTTAAAGGTTCGTCGTTGGTGCGCCCGGAACAGTTGAGGGAAATTTCATTGAGCCTGAATAATTCGCGGTCATAATCGTGCCCGAAAGTTTTCTTATTCATCACTTCCGAATCGCCGCTCAGGTAATAGCTCACCGCCGCTTCGACCTCGCCGTTCTTTTTGACCTTGCCATGTTCCATGACCAGACCTTTGGTGCAAAGGCTTTTGACGGCCGACATGTTGTGGCTTACAAACAACACCGTCCGGCCTTCGCCTTTGCTGATGTCGCCCATTTTGCCGAGGCATTTCTTTTGGAATTCGGCGTCGCCAACGGCAAGCACTTCGTCCACAATCAGGATTTCGCTTTCGAGATGCGCGGCCACGGCAAATGCCAATCGCACATACATTCCGCTGCTGTAGCGCTTTACGGGTGTATCGATGTAGCGTTCGACTCCTGAAAAGTCGATTATTTCTTCGAGTTTCCTCGTGATTTCTTTTTTACGCATGCCGAGAATCGCGCCGTTGAGATAGATATTTTCGCGTCCGGAAAGTTCGGGGTGGAAACCGGTTCCGACTTCGAGCAAACTTGCAATACGGCCTTTCACACGGATTTCACCGGTAGTCGGACTCGTAACGCGTGACAGCAATTTAAGCAGCGTACTTTTCCCTGCGCCATTTTTCCCGATAATCCCGACAGCATCGCCCTGGTTGATCTCGAAATTGATGTCTTTCAACGACCAGACGATATCGCTTTGCCCTTTGGTGCTGCGGTCGTTGGTTTCGCCGATTTTGAGAAACGGATCTTCCTTACCGCGGATTTTCGTGGTCCAGAAACGCTCCATGTCACGCGAAATGGTTCCGGTCCCGATTTGGCCAATCTGGTAAGCCTTCGACAAATTCTCTACTATGATAACCGGTTTGCTCATTATATCGTGTCTACAAAATTTTTCTCGGTTTTATTGAAAATGATGATGCCGAGGAACATCACCACAACGGTAACGATGGCCGAATACCCGATGCTTTGTATGGTGAATTCGCCTCTGCCGAGGATACAAAAACGGAACGCTTCTATAATTCCGGTCATCGGATTCAATTCGATAAGCCAAGCCATATCCGAAAAGCGCTTTTTGGCTTCACTGAGCGGATAGATGACCGTGGTTCCGTACATTAATAATTGCACTCCGAAAGTCACTAAAAATGTCAAATCCCTATATTTTGTGGTCATTGCTGTGATTATCAATCCGAATCCCAATCCGAGTAGCGCCATGAGCAATACCAGAACCGGAAAGAACAATATCGCAGGCGAAAAGTTAAAGTCGAAATCTTTCACGAATCCGAAATACATCATGACCAGAACGAGTAAAATCAGCTGTACGCCAAAGCGCACGAGATTGCTCACGACGATACTCAGAGGCATGATCAGCCTTGGAAAATAGACCTTCCCGAATATGTTGGCATTGTCTTTAAAGACGGTACTTGTTTTGGTGAGGCAATCGGAAAAATAGTTCCATGCCGTGATTCCGGAAAGGTAGAACAGGTATTGCGGAAGCCCGTCGGTTCCCATTCCGGCCAAATTCCCGAAAATAAAAGTAAAAACGATTGTCGTAAAAATCGGCTGGATGAAAAACCACAGCGGCCCGAGAACCGTTTGCTTGTAAAAGCTTACGAAATCGCGTTTGACAAACATCAGCAAAAGATCCCTGTAGCGCCAAAGGTCATTGAATTTTAAATCAAAAAGTGAAGTATGTCCTTTTATAACAAGATCCCAATCTTCCTGATGATTGTTTTCGCTCATTCTTAGTTATTTTTCTATTTTGAATGCGGTATAAAACGTTGCCATCCTGTTGGATAAATCACCGCCATTTGCCCACAAATATACTAATTTAACTAAAGCCAGTAAAACATATTGTTTTGCGCCGGGGATAAATTTCCGAATCCCGAAATATTCTTTTTTAAAACGAAAATCTGCATTAATTATGTAATTTTACCGGTTAATAAAAACCAGCACATTGTTACATTTCATCGCGAGAAAGCCCTTTTTGAAAGATTTGATTCCGGATCATCATATCGATATCCATTCACATCTTTTACCCGGAATTGACGATGGCGCCAAAACGCCCGACGATACTTTGGACCTGATTGCCGATCTGAAGCAACTGGGCTTTGGCCAATTCATCACCACACCGCATGTGATGCGGAATGTATGGAACAATACGGCCGAGGGCATCCGTGGGAAACTTTCCGAAACCAATGAGATGCTCGCATCAAAAGACATCGGGATCACCTTAAGTGCCGGCGCGGAATACCTGATGGACGGGAATTTCGTCGCACTTTTCCAAAAGGAAAAATTGCTCACGCTGAAGCAGAATTATGTGCTTGTGGAAATGTCCTACATCAATCCGCCAATCCAACTTTACGATATCATCTTCGACCTGCAGGTTGCGGGCTATAAGCCAGTTTTGGCGCATCCGGAAAGGTATCTGTTCTACCATCACAATTTTTCCGAATATCAAAAACTGAAGCATTCGGGCTGCCTGTTCCAGCTGAACCTGCTCTCGGCCGTCGGCTATTATGGGGCCGATGTTGCCGAAACCGCAAAGAAATTGCTCAAAGGCGGCATGATTGATTATGTCGGTTCTGATGTGCACCACCAGAATCACGTGGCGGCTTTTTCGAAACGGCTTATTTTCAGGGATACGATTCCGCTCAAAGAGGCTTTTGCAAACAATTCTTTTTTCGGACAGTAAATCTGAATTAGTATTCCCAACAATTTCCGACATAAAAAAAGTTCCATCAGGATTTTCATCTTAATGGAACTTTTTATCTTTTGGGTCAATCTATTTCTTTTTGAAAATCGTCTTATGCCATGGCAGTTTTTCCTCGTCTGCACTATAGCCGTAACCATAGCCGTACCCATAACCATAGCCGTAGCCATAACCATAGCTGGAACTTTTCCTCCAGATCGTATCGTTGAGTACGATGGCCATATTCGGCAGTTTCTTTTCCTTGTAGAAGCTTTCGGCCAGTTTGAGCAGGCGCTTGTCGAGATAATTGGCGCGCATCACATAGATAAAGGCATCGGCATTTTTGGCAATCAGCAGCGTATCGGTAACCACGCTTACCGGAGCCGTATCGACAATGATGTATTCGAACTCGTTTTTAAGGTGATCAAACAGCATGTCTACCTTTTGGTTCATCAGCAATTCGACCGGATTTGGCGGAATCACGCCTGAAGGCAACACATACAGGTTTTCATAATCCGGCAGTTTGACGATGTAGTCATCGACTCCTTTCTCTTTCTGGGAAATGAAATTCGTAAGCCCTTTGGATGGCAATTTGACATATTTGTCGATTTTCGGGTTCCGGATATCGAGCCCGATCAGCAGTACTTTTTTGTTAGATAACGCGATGGTCGTAGCCAGATTCATAGCAACGAAAGTTTTCCCTTCTTTGGGAAGCGTCGAGGTTACAAAAATGGTTTTGGCGCGCTTTTCAGGTACATTGCCAAGCATGAATTCGAGGTTCGTGCGTACAATCCGGATGGCTTCGGCAGAACTCGATCGGCTGTTGGTGTTGATAATTTCCTCTTTGGTTTCCGATTTCGGGATGTCGCCGAGAAACGGGATCGAAACCTTCGTCTCAATATCATGCCGTGTCTTGATTTTCGTATCGAGCAATTCCAGGATGTAGATAATCAGGAACGGAATCAATAATCCCAACGCGAAAGCGGCCAGGAAAATGATGTTTTTCTTTGGCGAAACCGGCGTATCCAATGACATTGCCACATCGATAACTTTGGCATTCGGCGGCGTTACTGCCAGCGAAATGGCAATCTCTTCCCTTTTTTGCATCAGATAGAGATAGAGCGATTCCTTGATTTGCTGCTGTCTTCCGATAACGCGAAATTCCCTTTCCTGACGCGGAATCTGTGAAATTTTGCCTGTGTTGAGTGCGTTTTGTTTCTCCAAATCCGAAAGCCTGATTTTTAAAGTGCTGGAAAGCGTGCCGAGGCTGACCTTGATATTTTCCTTCAGCTCCTCGATTTTCCTGTCGATATTCTGGATGCTGGAATTCTTGAGCGTTCCTTCTTTAAAAAGCTTGTTGCGTTCCAGGACAAAAAGGTTGTGCTGGTTGATCAGGTTGCTTGTATTGTCATCGGACGGAATGATATTGATCGGAACGAGGTCGCCCTTACCAATATTCTTCATAAACGTGTCCATCGATTCGACAATCCTGATCTGCGTTTCGGTTTCTATAAGCTGTTTTTCATACAGGGAAGAATTCTGGAGGTACAACCCGGCTTCGGAAACGATATCCGTTACGCGGTTTGTCTGTTTGTAACCTTGCGCGTCTTTCTCGACATCGCCCAATTCCTCCGAGATGAGCTTTAACCTGGAATCGATGAATTTTTCGGTATTCTGTGAAATGAAATTCTTATCGGCAATCGCATCCTCGTTATAAATCTGGACAATCGCGTTGAGTAAATCCTCTGCTTTCTCTTTTACGGGATCAATCAACGTCATTTCGACAACGCTGGTATTCTTGCCCATGGAGGAAATATTGAGATTGTTTTTGTATTTCTGGGCCACATCGCTGAGCTTGCTGAAATAGACAGAAATCAGAAAATCTTTATTGGCATTTTTGCGAAAAGCATTCTTCTGGACAATCATCTTGCAATGTTTCAGCTTGATGACTTGTCCGTAATTATAGGTTCCGAGGCTTTTCTCAGACGACGACAAAAGCTCGAATTTATTGGCCGAAACCGACTTGATATCGTAGTTTTTTTTCTTATTATAGAAAAATTCGTCCATATCAAACACCGAGCAATTGATCGGTTTGTCCTTATAGAGTTCCATTGCCTTGAGACGGCCTTCCGTAAAATAGGAGATATTAAGGTTGAGTCTTTTTACGGCGTTTTCGATAATCGTGTAGGATTTGATGACTTCGAGTTCGTTGTCGACGTTGCTCTTAACGCCTTTCATCAGTCCGAGATCTTCAAAGGCTGAGAGTTCAGACTGGAGTCCGCCCTTGCGCTCATCCTTCACCAGGATAATCGTCGATGCCTTGTAAAGCGGAATGCTGTAGCGCAGGTAGACTCCGGCTACGATAACACACAAGATCACGCTCAGGAGAAACCATTTCCAGTGCACAAGGTACTTGTCTACCTGTTCCCTGATATTGAGGTTTTCGTCATGCGTTTCTTTATGTAAGGTTGGATGGGATTCCATTAAAATTTTTTTAAATTATCTGAGCAATATTACGCTGATTGTGATCAGCAGGGAAATTGTGGAGAACAGCACATAGACGTCCGGGCCGATTACAGAAGAATTGACCTTTGTCTTATTGGGCTCCACAAATATAACATCGTTCTGTGACAGGTAATAAAATGGGGAATTCAGGAAATCGGGATTGGTAATATCAACCCTGTTGTACGTTTTCTTTCCTTCCTTTTCGCGAATAATGAGGATGTTTTTCCTTTTGCCATAAATGGTAAGATCCCCGGCCGCACTCAATGCTTCGATTAAAGTAACGCGTTCGCCGTTTACCGGATAGCTGTTGGGTTTGTTGACTTCCCCCAGGACCGTATATTTAAAGTTTGCGATCCGTAAGTTCACGATTGGCTTCCTGATGTATTCGGAAACAGCGGTGACCATTTTGTTATTGGCCTCCGTACGCGTCAATCCGCCAAGCTTAATTTTACCCAAAACCGGATAGTCGATATAACCGGTATTGTCTACAAGATAGGTCTTCAGTCCTTTATATTCGGTTTCATTGCTTTGGATTTCGGGTAAGTTGAAAGGCGCGGCCACTTCCGGGCTGTCGGTGCTCACAATGATACTCAATAAATCATCCGGTTGGATTATGGCTTCATAATTCTGTGAATTGTCATAACTTTTGGCATTGTCGATTCCCTGAAAGTAAATGATATCTTTTCTCGATCCACAGGAAAAAAGAAAAACCGGCAACAGCAATAAGAGGAGATTTTTTTTCAAAAAGCGTATCATACTTGATTTTTAGGTTGCAAATATAGTATTTTTAAGGTTTGCATCTGCATGGTATCTGTGGGGAACTGATGGGATTTTATTTGTCCAGGGTCTGAAATATCGAGTTCATACTTTTGAATTCAGGCACGATTTTCTTCATTTTGGAAACGATTTCTTCGTTACTGATCACTTCAAAACAAACCAGCAGGTCAGAAATGGTCAGTCCCGTTTTTTCATAATCGTCGCAAATCTCTTCAGCGATTAATATCTTCTCATTGTGCGTTGCCAGTGTCTTTGAAGTGTCATTGAGCAATTCCTCATACAATTTCTCGCCCGGCCGTAGGCCAATAATCTTGATTTCGATTTCCTTATCGGGCGTAAATCCTGCAAGGCGTATCATTTTTTTGGCGAGGTCGATAATCTTGACCGGTTCGCCCATATCGAAGATGAATATCTCACCGCCTTTTCCCATCGCCCCGGCTTCGAGAACCAATTGGCAGGCTTCGGGAATGGTCATAAAATAGCGGATGATTTCGGGATGCGTGATCGTTATCGGGCCGCCTTCCTGGATCTGTCTGGTAAACAGCGGGACGATGGATCCGTTCGAACCCAACACGTTTCCGAAACGCGTCGTGATGAATTTCGTCACATGCTCTTTCTTCTGTATTTTTCTTTTTTCGTGCAAAGTCTGGATGTACTTTTCGGCGATCCTTTTGCTGGCGCCCATCACGCTGCTCGGGTTGACCGCCTTATCGGTGGAAACCATCACAAACCTTTCCACATGGTATTTGATGGCGAGATCGGCAAGATGCTTCGTTCCGATGACATTCGTATAGACGGCCTGCGACGGATTTTCTTCCATCAGAGGCACATGCTTATATGCTGCGGCATGGTAGACCACATCGGGTTTGTGGTCGATAAAAATCCGCTCCATCAATTCCTTGTTCCTGATATCGGCAAGGATGGAAATGATTTCCACCGTCCTTTCGTCGTTGTTGATTTCAAGGCTCAGGTTGTGCAGCGGCGTTTCGGCCTGGTCGAGGATGATGATTCTTAGCGGACTGAATCCCAAAACCTGGCGTGTAATCTCGCTCCCGATAGAACCTGCAGCGCCGGTGATCAATATCGTTTTCCCTTTGAGCTGTGCCGAAATGGAATTGGTATCGAGTACAATCGGTTTGCGTTCGAGCAAATCCTCAATGTCAAAATTCTTCACTTTTGTAGAGATCTGCTGCTGGTCTTCCCAGTCGGTGATCAACGGAACGGTGAATACCTTGAAGTTAAATTCGAGACATTCCTCAACCAGTGCGATGGTTTCTTCGCGGGACAGGCTTTTCTCGGCGATGATCAGCGCGTCGGCTTTCATCGCCCGCAAAATGACATGGATTTTCTTGTTCTGGTTTAATATCGGAAGGTTCAGGATGCTTTTCCCGGTTTTGACCTGGTTGAACTTATCGATGAAACCCATCAGCCTGAAACGGCTCGGGATTTCCGTGCGCAACGCATTGGCCACCGAAATCGCATTGGCGTCGGAACCATAAATCACGGCGTTGATGAGTTTTTTCTTGTCTTCAAAATTCATGTACTGCTCGAAAAAGAACTTCACCATAATCCGGAACAGGAACAGCAGCAGGAACGAAATCACGTAAGTGATGAACAAGCCCGTAGTCAGGAAAACCTGATGGTCGTAGATCAGTAATGAGGAATAGTTCACGATGAGCATCATGAAATAGGCCGTCGTGGTCGAAACCAAAAGCTTTACACCGTCTATAAACGTCGAATGCCGGATGATTCCCGCATAAGTGCGGTATACCAGAAAGAAGGCGGCGTTGACCAAAATATTGATGGTAAACTGAACGGCAACCGGCAGCGCGCTGACAAAATTAACGCTCAGGCTTGTAACAATCAGTCGGGTGATAATCAGCGCTACGAAAACAATAACGATATCTATAGAGAAAATAATCCACCTTGGCAGGTAGCCAATATTGCGAAATCTTTTCGCCAGAACGGAGTTCCTGATTACGTCAAAAATAGAGTCGGTCATTATCACTTTATTGAGCACCCAAATCTAAGCAATTTTAAGATTTCTATAACAATACTTTAGTACTTTTTTGCGGACCGCAATTTTAAAAAAAGGAATTGAAAACCGCAGCAATCCTTTCCCTGTCGGCATCTGTCAGATTCGATCCCGACGGCAGGCATAGCCCGTTTTCAAAAAGTGCTTGCGAAACCGTTCCGCCGTAATACGGGTATTGTTCAAAAACCGGCTGCAGGTGCATCGGTTTCCAGAGCGGACGGCTTTCAATATTTTCGGCTTCGAGCGCCAACCTGAGGTCTTCGCGCGTTTTCCCTGTAACCGAAGCGTCAACGGTAATCGCCGTAAGCCAATGGTTCGAGAAATAATCGGCATCGGGTTCCGATAAGACTTTCACACCCGGAACACTGCGGAAAAGGTCGACATAAAAATCGTGCATTTTCCTTCGCAGCGCGATGTGTTTGTCAAGTACCTGCATCTGTCCGCGCCCAATTCCGGCGCAAATGTTGCTCAAACGGTAATTGTACCCAATTTCACTGTGCTGGTAATGCGGCGCATTGTCCCTTGCCTGCGTGGCCAGAAAAACCGCCTGGTCTTTCAAGGCTTTATCTTTTACGACAATGGCGCCGCCGCCCGATGTCGTGATAATCTTGTTTCCGTTAAACGAAAGCACGCCCATATCGCCAAAGGTTCCGCAATGCTGGCCTTTGTAGGTGCTGCCCAAGGCTTCGGCACTGTCTTCGAGTATTGGGATTTGATATTTTTTGGCTATTTTTTTGATCTCATCGACTTTAAATGGCATTCCGTAAAGGTGCACGGCGATAATGGCTTTTGGTTTTTTACCTTTGGAAATTCTGTCTTTGATCGCTTCTTCGAGTGCAACGGGCGACAGGTTCCAGGTTTCCGGTTCGCTATCCACAAAAACAGGAATTGCGCCTTGGTATCGGATCGGATTGGCTGAAGCCGAAAACGTAAAGCTCTGGCAAATCACCTCATCACCTGCGCCAACGCCAAGCATTACCAAACCGAGGTGAATGGCAGCGGTTCCCGAACTCAAAGCGGCTATATGCGAATGTCCGCCGATGAAATTTTCGAGGTCCTGCTCAAAACCCGAAACGTTTGGCCCGAGCGGTGCGACCCAATTGGTGTCGAAAGCTTCCTGCACGAATTGCTGTTCGGTTCCGCCCATATGCGGTGAGGAAAGCCAGATTTTAGTATTTCCCATCTGATATTTATAATGCTATTGGATGAATTTGAAAAAAATATTTGGGGTCTTTTTCGACTTGTATTCTGAATAATCGGCGATATTCTCGAGCCTGTCGTTAAAAATCTTGTAGCCTTTCGAAAGGAAAAATTCAAAAATTTTATCCGCATCCGACTGGATTTCGATCATCAATGAAGGTTTGGCCCTTTCGATTGCATTTTTAAAGCCCTGCACGACGTTCCATTCGAAACCTTCCACATCGATCTTTACGAAATCCGGAAGTTTATCCGATGCTTCAAAATAACTGTCAAGCGTAATCACATCAACCGTTTCAGTAATTAATTTGGCATCGCTTTCCGCAGATTTTTCACGGCTCGTGATGAAACCCTCAAATTCGGGAACAAACGAATTGTTCTGTCCCGAAATCGGATCGATGTAAAAAGTAAGCTTTTCATTCACATCTCCCGCGCCTTTTTTAACCACGGTTACGATATTATTAAGTCCGTTTGGAAGAAACTTAATGTTCCTTTCGAGGTATTTTGCGTTTTTTTCACTTGGTTCGAAAACATCCACTTTTCCGTCTTTTCCTACCAAATCTGCATACAAAGTTGAAAAATAACCGATGTGCGCGCCAATTTCCAAAACATAATCGCCCGGTTTGATCCAATCCTGGAAAATCTTGATCGTATTGGCTTCCCTGTTTGCGCCATGGTACCAATATCCTTTGTGGTTGTATGTGTTGAGCAGGAATTTATGCTTGGTGTAATGGTGTTTTATCGCGGTATCGATGGCAGTTGCCTTGACAATTTTGAGTATGATTTTTCTTAATAATCCCATTTTATTGGTTGTTTATGATGCTTTTTAATTCGGTTAAGTTGTGGATTTTTTTCGACGGTAAATATATCAAATCTTTATTGAAATCCTGGGTATGGATATTTTCGCCGCTATCGAGCAGGCAAACGGTCGTCCAGCCGAGCTTATTCGGCGTGATGAAATCCTTGTTCACATTGTCGCTGATGTAAAAATAATCTTTGGTCCCGAATCGCGAAAATACCGCAAAGTTGCGCTCGTCGGGCTTTTCAGATCCGAATTCTTCCGAAATTACGATCAGGTCGAACAGGCTTTCGATATCGAGTGCCTTAATTTTATTGCGTTGGGTAATTGAGAATCCGTCGGTGATCAACCCCAGAAAATGGCCTTCTGCTTTCAATCCGAGCAATATTCTCCTGCTTTCCGAAAGCGGATCAAAATTCGGGATATGGTTCCGGTACATGGCTTTGAGTTCCGCCTTGATCGCATTTTTATAGCGGCTTTCAAGGTTTCCGAAAACATCTTCCTTGCCTTTATACCAGCCGAACATTTCGTCAAAAAGTGTATCGTTGGTTTCATCCAGGTGCAATGCGATGGCTGAAAAAGCCGATTTTAAATAATCGATTTCCTTTACCAGCGTATCGTCGAGATCAAAAACGATTGTCTTCTTTTCCATCAATGGTTGAAATTATGCACCAAAATCTCATCGTCATAACGCAGCATCATCAGATTTTCTTCCCAACTGTCAAACACCGGGATTTTCCTTTCGTGCTGCAGGTATTCCTGAATAATCCATTTCGGAAAATTGCCGCCGGCGAGGTAACTCAGCGGATAGCCGCCACCGAATCTGGGGTTGATTTCGATTCCGTAAATGCCGTCGTTTTCCTTATTGGCAAAAACCTGGAACGTGATGCAGCCGCGGAAACCCTTGACGTATTGCATTTTTTTCCAAAGGTCGTGTATGAATTTGGTCTTTTTAGTGACCGCTTTGTTGACTTCACCGTCGCGCACCTCGATGCGTTTCCTTGGAATGAAGCATTTAAGTTCGGAATTGCGGTCGTAGTAAAGGTCAATCGTAAATTCCGTGTGGTTCTTATGGTCGAGGTATTCGAGGAACATGAGTTTATCGTTCGAAAAATGGTATTCCGTGAGCTCCGATTCCTGTTTAATGATAAAATTGTCTACGCTGCGGCTGCCGTCAACCGGTTTGAGATACAGAGGCAAGGTATAATTCCCTTTATCAAATTCCTTCGCGCAATTGATGCCGTATTTTTCAAAAAACTGGTGCGTGAGCCGCTTATCGCGGAAAATTTTCATGACTTCATGGTCTGAAATGACGATATCGATGCCATTCATCCGGAACAGGTCGATACTTTCGGAAAGCGCAAGCAGTTCGGTATCGATGGTTGGAATGATCAGTTTGATATTGTGTTCCAAAGCCTGCCTGAGCAAATCCTGGATGTAGCCCGGCTCGGAAACCCGCGGCACTTTAAAATAATCATCCGCAATCATACAGGCCGACGAATATTCGGGGTTGGCGTCGGAGGCAAAAACCCGCGCTTCGGGAAATACGCTCTTGAGTTCGGTGCGAAAAAACCGCACGAGCGAAACGCGCCTTCCTGCCGAAGTAATCAAAATATTGTTCATTAGTTGTATCCGTTAAAAGGTTCGGTCATCTGTGAATTTTCGGGATTTATCCCTTCCGATTTGACGACTTTCTGAATGGTTTTCAAATAAATTCTGCAATCTAACATAAAGCTGACGTGATCGACATACCAGACGTCATATTCAAATTTCTTGTCCCACGAAATCGCATTCCTGCCGTTAACCTGGGCCCAGCCTGTGATTCCGGGTTTTATTTCATGGCGTCGGTTCTGGAAATCGTTGTACAGGTGCAAATAGCCGGTAAGCAATGGCCGCGGCCCGATCAGGCTCATGTCGCCGGTCAGCACATTGAGCAGTTGCGGGATTTCGTCGAGCGAGGTGCGGCGCACGAAGGCTCCGGCTTTGGTCAACCGGATTTCATCAGGAAGCAAATTGCCTTCTGTATCTTTCTTATCATTCATGGTTTTGAACTTCACGATCTTGAATATCTTTCCTTTCTTTCCCGGCCGCAGCTGAAAGAAATAGGGTTTTCCGTCATTGGCGAAATACAGCCAGACCGTTACCACCAGCAGTACCGGCGACAGCAGCAACAGCCCGATGAGCGCACCGATGAAGTCGATTACCCTTTTAAAGAAAAATCTATACATGCTGTTCCAGTTTTTTATATTCGGCGAGAATGGCTTCCCAGACTACTTTTTGCTCATAGCGCGAAACGATGCTTTGGCGTGCGGCATTCTGCAGTGAAATGTATAAATTTTTGTCCGAATACAACCTTTGCATGGCCTTAAAAATCGCGTCGGAATCCTTAACCGGAATAATGAGCCCGTTTTTTCCTTCCTCTATAATTTCGTTGCAGCCGTTGATGTCGGTTACGATGCACGGCAAACCCATCGCACCGGCCTGCAGCACAACATTTGGAAAACCTTCACGATAGGTCGGGAAAACCAGCGCGTTTGAAATGTTGAGATACGGACGCACGTCATACATAAATCCGGTGTGCACGACGAACCGGCTGTTTTGGATTTTGGCTAAAGTCTCGGGCAAAAGCGGATCGAGGTCGGTTTCATAATCGCCGACGAGCAATAATTTCGCGTTCGGATATTGATTGTGAAGCTTTTCGAATGCCGCGATGAGTTCGTTAATCCCTTTGTCTTTTACGAGCCTTCCGACAAAGATAAATACAAAATCACCCTCCGAAAACCCAAGTTCCATCTGGAGTTCTTCATTTTGCTGTTCGCTGAAAAGCTGCGGGTCGAAATGGGACGTGTTGATCCCGTTCGAGCTTCCATTGGCCAATACTTTTAGCTTTGCATCGGGGCAATATTGGTTCTCTTTTATAATTTCGAGAAGTCCGCGTGAATTCGGGTATACTTTTGTCGCACAGGCATACGTGAGTTTTTCTACAACATCGAGGATTTTTCTTTTTGCTCCTTTCGCTTCGAGCAACGGCAGTCCGGCAACGGTGTGCAGGCGGTTCGGGACACCGGCGAGTTTTGCAGCCATCATACCTACGATTCCGGCTTTTGGCGTATGCGAATGTACGATGAACGGTTGTTCCTTTTTGAAGAATTTATACAGATTCCACATCGATTTCAAATCCTGAAACGGCGTAATCTTTCGCGTCATTTCTACAGCATGCGTGGCGGTTTGCTGCGACTGCCCCACTTTTTCAAGATGCGATTTATCCGAAGAAATGATGGTCACATCGTAATGCGCCGTCATGAAACGCAGTTGGTTTTCGAGCAGTTTTTCCAATGAGATGGGCACTGTGGTGATGCGGAAAAGTTTCTTTTTCATATTCATAACTTGGAATGCATTTCTATCATTGTGGCCGATTCAAATCCGAATTCGCCTTTAAGCAATTCAAAATATTTAAGGATTTCCTCCAGGTCTTCGAGGTTCTTTTCTGTCGAATAACCGAAATTATGCGGATGCCACCACAGGTGGTAACAGCGGTTGTGTTTCGCCGCATGCCGCATTTCCGATTTGATTCTTGACATTTTGAAGTTGCTGATGAATTTTTCCTTTTCCGTAAACGGACGCAAAAAACGGCTTGCGGGAACCATCGTAATTCCATTTGCGGAAACTTGCGGCATTTCATATGTCAGTGTGCTGCTGATGGGCAACAAAGTGTCGAAAGCCCTTGCAATCGCAGCGGTTTTCGCTTCCGTTTTCCAAAACCACACATCGGGATTGGTTCGCACCGTTTTAATCCCGTTTCCTTTCGCAATAGTGAGATAATCCGAATTGAACTGGTTTCTCGGAAAAACCAATGATTGCAATTCGACGTTAAAATTGGCTTTCGCAATTGCCCGCGCCGCCTGTAAATCGGCAGCAAATTGGGCTTTCGTCTGGCCGGGTTCGTTGCAGTAATAATGCGCAAAAGTATGCGTTCCCAATTCCTGGTTGGGTGTTTTGAGGATTTCGCCAATGAGTGACGGCGCATAATGGTACGGATCGTCGTTTTCATCGGCGCCGACTTCCTTATTATCGATCAAACTATAATAAGACAATGCTTTGTTGTTGTATGACGGCCTTTCTTTCGGGCAAAATTCAAGCAATTGTGCCTTGTCTTTGGCAAACAAAAATCCGACCGTCGCCCAGGTCGCATGGATATCGTATTTTTCAAAAAGCGTCAAAACCACCGGAATGCTTTTTCGGGTCGCGTCAAAATAACCTTTCTTTACATTGAGGTCCCATTTTTCAGCGGCGCCCCAATGCAGTTCGAAATCGAGCGATATGATGAATGTCCCGTTTGCCATTTTAAACCGTGTCAGAATCTGAATAACTAAGGTACCAATTTTCCCGTTTGTTGATTATTTCCGAAAATTCTTCCTGAAAAGAACGCGCACCGAAATGCAGTTCGATCGGGCGGAATTTTTCAGGCAGGCTCATGAAAGCACTTTTCTTATAAGTCCCAAAATTCGGTGAATGCGCCAAACACCAGCTCAGGATGCAATCTGCCTTTTGTTTCTTAATCTGATGCACGGCGTAATCGAGCAATTGCTGCCCGGATTTTGGGTTTTCAATATCATAAATCAACTCCATGATATAACCCACTTTACCATTGTGCTTGTCTTTGACGGCATACACCGCAAATCCGCAATAGTTATTTTGGGCATCGTAGCAATGCACAATTTTGTAATCTTCGTTTGGTTTTTGGACGTAGCGCCAATCGAGGTAAGCCGTTTTTCTTTCGACGGCGACAGCGATATTTTTTGAGAATTTCTCCCATATCCCATTGGCCACTTCGGGGAAATTATTGGATTCTTTGAGCGTGAAATTCTTATCGGCCTTGAATCCTGAAAACGACAAACTGATATTCGGCAGGAATTTTAGGAATTTAATCTTATCCGTAAAATATTTCGAATGCAGTGGTTTGATCAAAAAAGGCACCGGATCAAGCACTTTCCATTCGAGTTTCTTTTCAAATCCGTGGATGGAATTGCCATTCGGGAAACCATAGACGAGCGCCACTTTATTGTCGGCCGCATTCCGGTAAACGCTTTTTGCAAGATTGATAAAAAGCCCTTTGCCACGGTAATCGATATCGGTGATCGTATCGAGCGATTGCGTCCCGACGGCAGTTTGGTTTCCAATTTTAAACCGGACGCACGAAACGGCATAAATCGCTGCGGTTTTGCCCTTTTCAGAATCGAAGGCGATGTCGACAAAAGCATTGGTTTCGGTGTTCTTAAAAAACTGCCATTCGATATTTTCCTTTTTCTTCGGACTGCCGTTCTGGTCGAAGCAATCTTTGTAAACATCGATCGTTTCGGGGTTAAGCGGCTGTATCTTATAATTTTCCATAGTTGAATCTTGACCGATTAAATGTAGCGCTAATTTTTCGGGCGCAATAAATTTTCATACAGATTAACATGCCTGTCGACCATAATCTGCATGTCGTATTGTTTGATATGATTGAGTCCTTTGCTCACCATCGTTTGATTCAAATCCTTATCGGTAGTGATTGCCATGATTTTTCCGGCAAGTTGTTTGGGATTTTCCTTTTCGAAAAGGAAACTTTTATCCGGAACGATGTCGTTGATTCCGGGAACATCCGAACCCAGAAATGGTTTCCCGCTCGAAAGTGCCTCGAGTGTAACGCCCGAAAATCCCTCAAAAAAGGAAGACAAAATATTGATATCGGCAGATTTCATGAGTTTCGGGATATCGGTGCGGAAACCTAAAAAATGCACGCGTTCCTGCCGCTGCAATTCATTGGCGAGTGTCTGTGCTTTTCCCATTTCAGGTCCGTCGCCCGCAAGGAAAACGTGAAAATGATGCGGCAAGAGTTCCAATGCCCTGATAATCGTCTGCTGGTCTTTCTGGTAATTGAAACGCGACGCCATAAACAATTTAACATTGTTTTCCTGAAGGTTGAAATGTTTGCTGAAATAAACCACATCGTACGGTTCGGCAGCTGTAAATTTCTCCACATTGACGCCGTTTTCGATAATCCGGATTTTATTGATTTGGGAAGGCAGCCAGTTCCGCAGCATCGCAGCAACATTTCCTGAAATCGCCACAATCGCATTATAGCGCGCATACATGAAATTCTCGATCGGCTGCAGGTAACCTTTGGTCATGCGGCGGTTCTGGTTGTTGTGTTCGGTGAAAACCATGACGGGGAAATTTTTCATCAATCGTGAAGCTATCGAAGCAAAATACAGGCACGGAAACAGATGCACATGAAGCACGTCGGGCTTTTCGGATCTGATTGCCTGCATCAGTTTTTGAATCAGTTTGAGGTTTCGGAAACCGCCGTTGCTTAACGTAATGACTTTGATACCGGCGTTTTCTACAGATTCAATGTAAGTCGGCTCTTCCAAAATCGAGGAAAGCTGTATAATCCTGACTTCATGTCCCTGATTGACATAAAACGGCAAACTGTCTACCAACAGCTTTTCGGCGCCGCCTTTACCGAGGCTCAAACAAAGGTGCATAATTTTCATGGCCTATCTGGTTTTAAGTCTGATGTAAACGTTGAGCAGCAATCCGAACGGAAAGGCGAGAAAAATCAGCAACGGATTCCCGGCCTGTTTCAGCAGCCCAAAATCTTTGGTGAAAATCGCACCCGAAACAAGATGCGTGGCGCTGCGGAATTTTTCCTTAAAACCGGCATCCGACTTGATTTTCTCAATGCGCACAAAAGCAAATCCGCGTGGGTTTTTGCGATATTGGCGTAAGATATTTTTGGAAGATCCGTCTTCGAGGTATTCGACCACAACCAGCGGCTTATTGACCGGTTTGAGTACGTAATCCTTATCGATTAGCGCATACAGATAACCCAACGGGACGAAGTTCTCTCCCTGAAATAATGGATATTTCGGGTATTTTCTTACGATCTCGGTTCGGTAAACGAGTTTCTTGTCGCCATAAGCGTGGTGCTTCCGATACAGATCGGTCAACGTGGTTTCGGTGAGGTTTTCGGGAATCGCGACGCCGGTGATGTTGCCCGATTTATCGATATCGAGTCCGACCAGCCCTGCAAATTTCGGTTCAAGGTTTTTGGTGTTTTCAAGAATGGTTTCGATGGCATCATCGGGCATAAAATCATCCGAATCGATGCACACGTTGAATTCCGTTTCAATCACCGCGTAAGCCGTATTATGTGCGCCGTGCATGCCTTGGTTCTGTTGGAAAATATAACGGATTTCGATCTTATTTTCGGCCTGCCATACTGCCACCTTTTCTTTAGTATCGTCGGTCGAGCCGTCATCCACCAAAAGCCATACGAAATCTTTGGCTGTTTGCCGTACGAGGCTTTCATAAAGCTGGTGCAGGCAATAGGCGCGGTTGTATGTGGGCGTAAAAACGGTAACGGATTTCATCTGGGCGGAATTTAATATTTCGAAAACACGATGTTGAGCATATAGGTAAACAGGAAATAAAACAGGATAATGTTGCCGATGAGCAGGTGCTGCTTCGTAAAAAGTTTGCTTTTCAACAACGGATAAATGATAATCAGCGCGAGCATAAACCACGACAGATAGGCGAAACGGTTGGAATAATTGGCCCGGATAACCAGGATCCAGAATCCATTCGCAATGAGATAGGTATTGAACATCTGCGCATAAAGCGGGTCGTCGTATTTCTTCTTATAGATGTAATACCAGCCTGCAAAAACCCCGGCGGCGCTGTACAAAAGGAAATCCCATCGAAAACCGGTACTGCTGAATTTCTCCACAAGCTCGTCATTCTCTACAAGGTAATTTGTGAGTTTATCGTCGTCGCCAAAACCGAAAGTAAGGAAAAGATTTTCCCAGAATCCGCCAAGGGCAAGCGATAGCGGAATAGCCAGGAACCAAGCCCGGAGGTACATTTTCGTATCTTTATAATACATCGCCGCGATAAAAGCGCCAGACGTAATGAGCAATGATTTGTGGAAAGAGACCGCCAGCAAAATGATAATCAGCCGCAGGTATTTCTTTTCGGTCGTAAAGACAAATAAAAATATCGATGTGGCGACCCCATTTCGCAATCCGTTGGTTGCAGAACCCCAGAAAGACAAGGAGATGATGAGCATAAAGAAACTGTAGAACCAAAAGTCCTTAAACAGTTTTTTGGACACAATATAAAACGGGATGATATAAAGGAATGCGATTGTAAGAAAGAAAAACTGTGGCTCCATGATGTAAGAACATCCTTTCATAAACAGTTCGAATCCGACATCCTTACCTTCGAGATTCAGCGGCGCACCATCGAGATAATTGACAAAATAGATGTTGTACATTCCCATATCGCCAAAGTGGCTGAACGTAATCGGACGCAACCCGATATAAACGATCGAAAAGACCAAAAGGAAAATCCCAAGCGCATTCTTCCCTTTCAGATTAATCCTGTTTCCAATCTCATGCTGCTTCGACTGCATGTAAACCATCAGCACGATAAACAGCAGCAGGTTGTAGAATACATCGTCGTAACTTGGAACCGGAATAAAATCAATCATGCAGTTGTGGTTTTTTTGGAGCCTTTCATTGTAGTTGACGCGAAAAAGGCAAATGTAGGGAAATTAGGCAAATTTGGGATGATGCTTCTTGTTTTTTCGGCGGAAATTAGAGTCCATAAAAAAGCGTTTCGGTTGGGAAACGCTTTAGTTTAGATAGTAAAGTTATTAGCGACAAATTCAATATTATTTATTTGTAGCGTTTTAGCTTCTTTTGGGATTTGCCTGGATTAGCCGATTCCACATGGCCATAACAAATTCCGGCTTGAAACGGTTGACATTGGCTTTGGCTTTTAACGACATGTCGGCTCTTATTTTGGCATTCCGGATCAAATGCAGTATTTTTTCGGCCAAATCATCCGTATCGCCGGGTTTGGCTAAAATTCCGTCCTCGTTTTCGATGAGGATGCTGCGCGGCCCGGTCGGACAATCGAAAGCGACTACGGGCAATCCGTGTGAAAGCGCTTCAAGCAAAACCATCGGAAAAGTTTCGAATCTGGAACTCATGACATAAAATTCAGATTCGAGCAGTTTTTGGCTCACGTCTGAAATCGCGTCGTTGATTTCGAATTTATTTTGGAAATTATAAGTTCGGAGTTGGTTGCGAAGCGCTTCTTTATCATCGCCATTTCCGAAAACCTGTGCACTCCAGCCTTCCACTTTACCATCGATTTTGGCCCAGGCTTCAATCAATAAATCATAGCCTTTCTGGTAACTCATGCGCCCCAGCGAAACAATCTGTTTCTTTTTGGCTACAGCCGAATCGGGTATGTCGCCTTCAAAAAAATTCGGGATGATGATGCCATTTTTCCGTTGGTAATGGTCGAATTCATCGCGGTTAAGGAAAATGATATTGGTATACCGATTCTCAACAAATTTGATGAACAAGCCCGCGATCTGCTTCTTCATCTTAACGAAGGCCGAAGCATTTTGGTAACCCAACTGGAAACCGTAATAAGACGTATGGTATTCGTTATAAATAGGATAGCCTTTGGCAAGAACCGGAAGCACAAAACGGATCCACGTGAGTGAAATCAGGAAAATCGCATCGGGTTTAAAACTGCGGATTTCGCGTTGCAGGGTTTTGTAATGTTTTGGAAATTGCCTGATGTTTTTCGGGCTGAAATAACTGTGCCCTGCTACATAATCTATATCCAGACCGACATGCTTCACTCTTGCCGACAGCGGATAGCAAACCGGCTTCCCATGCTGCTCTGAAGTGATTAATAAAACCTCGTAACCAAACACATCCGCCCAGTAATTGAGTTTCTGGATCAGGATTTTCTCCGCACCGCCGTGCAGATAGACTTGTTCGGTGATGTAAATGATTCTCATCTTCTTTTGATCAGGTCGATAAAAAACTGGATATTTTTGTAGCCGAAAATATTCATCGCTTTCATCTTCAGGATGTTCCGCCATTTTTTGTGGAACGGAATCCAGGATTTGGCAAAATGATGGATGCAACAGGAATTTTCGGTCAGGTCAATATTGCCGGTCACGTAGCTTTTCGGGCAGAAATAATCGTTCGGATAAAACGCCACATAACCCTCAATTTCCTGAAACTTATTGTTCATGACAAACCCTTTGGGTAGCATCATTTCGGTAATGATGAAGGTATTGGAAGTCGTTTCCAAAGTGCCGTCGGGTTTCACAAACGGCTTATTGTCGTAATACGCGAGCAATTCAGTTACCCATTTTCCGCCTTTTTCGCTCGCCATAATTCCGGTAGGAACGTTCTGCGGATTCTCAAAACCTGAAAAAGCTGCGTGGTGCAGGAAACCGTCGAGCGATTTCAGGACTTCAACATCGGTATCCATGTAAATCCCGCCCATCTTTTCGAGCGCATACAAACGGCAGACATCCGAAATGAAAGCGAATTTGCGGTTTTCCAAAGCCTGTTTCGCAAAGATAAATTCGTCGAGCGGAAAATTGCTCTCGTTCCATTCGACAATCTCATATTCGGGCAGGAATTTCTTCCACGAGTCGAGGCATTTCACGGCCAAAGGCGGCAGCGGATTTCCGCCGAACCAGCAATAATGGATAGTTTTCGGGATCATTGCAATTTCTGTTTTATAAAATCGATGATGCGTTCGTTGGCTTTTCCGTCGCCATACGGATTGTGCGCTTTCGACATTTTGGTGTAGATCGCCGCGTCATTGAGCAATTCGAAAGCCTTTTCGGAAATCGTTTCGGCATTCGTCCCAACCAATTTTACGGTTCCGGCATCAAGCGCTTCGGGCCTTTCGGTGGTTTCACGCATCACCAGCACCGGTTTCCCCAGCGATGGCGCTTCTTCCTGGACGCCGCCCGAATCGGTAATAATCAGATAGGATTGCTTCATCATCCAGACGAATGACGGATAGTCGAGCGGGTCGATCAAATGGATATTCTTATGGTTGGAAAGTAGTTTCAATACCGGTTCCTGCACATTCGGGTTCAGGTGCACGGGATAGACGATTTCGGTGTCAGAATTTTCAGCAATATTCGCCAATGCCTTGCAGATATTGAGGAATCCGTCGCCGAAATTTTCCCTTCTGTGCCCGGTAACTAAAATGACCTTCTTCGAGAAATCGACTATCGCCTGAAGTTCTTCAATTTTTTTATTGGTGAACTGCTTGTCGAGTTTTTCCACAGTCCAAAGCAGCGAATCGATGACGGTATTTCCCGTAACGGCAATATTCTCTTCGCGTATTTTCTCGCCAAGCAAATTGCTCTTTGAAGTTTCCGTCGGTGCGAAATGATAATCGGCAATCCTGGCCGTAATCTGGCGGTTGACCTCTTCGGGAAAAGGCGCGTATTTGTCGTAAGTGCGCAATCCGGCTTCCACATGCGCCGATTTAATCCCGCGATGGAATGCAGCCCATGCACAGATACTCGAGGTTGTCGTATCGCCGTGAACAAGTATCAGGTCGGGTTTCGCTTCCGTCAAAACGGCATCCATCTTCATAAAAATACGGCTGCTGAGTTCGTTGAGCGACTGGTTGGGCTTCATGATATCGAGGTCGTAATCGGGGACAATCTCAAAAAAATCCAACACCTGGTCGAGCATTTCGCGGTGCTGCGCGGTGACACAGACTTTCACTTCGTAAGCTGTTTTCCTGAGACTGTGCACGAGTGAGCACATCTTGATGGCTTCAGGCCGGGTTCCGAAACAGACGAGTATTTTTTTTGCCATGTTATGCCGATTGGTTTTCAGGAATTCCGGCTTTGACAAACGCCCGGCATTTGGCCTTAAGCGGTTCGGCAAGCGCGTGGTGCTTTTCCAGATTCTTTACAATAGTGTCTTTGGTGATTTTGCCTTCGAGTCCGAAATTCGAGCTGAATTTCCCGGTTTTGCTGTCGACATCGATGCGGTTAAACAGTTCGAGGATTCCGTCAAACCGGCATGAATCCACAAAACTGTCGAATCCGTTTACGAAAATCACCGGCGTTCCCATGGCAAGGCAAGGCAGCGCGCAATGGATTCTTGAAGTAATGACGAGTTTCGCTTTGGCGTATTTGTGCAATAAATCTTCCGCCATAGCGAATTTCTCTTCGTCTGTATATTTCCCTGCGGGCGGTTCCTGGTTGATCCAGGTGGCCGATTTGATTAAATCTTCCGCGATGAAATTCCCGACATGTTTTTTCATTTTTCCCAATTCGAAGAGGCTTCCATTTTGGATACTTCTGAGGAATCTTTTAGTATGGTAGGTGACTTTTTCCCAAGTCGGGTAACTGTACAGCGGATCGACGATGTAAATGTCGTCACCGCGTTCGGAGTCATCGACTTTATACGAATCGAGTGTCAAAGTAAGGCAGCCCGTGAAATAAGCGTCGATGCCTTTCGCCTGAAGCGTATCGGCAGAAAACTGGTCGCGACAGCCGATCGGCTCGTGCTTTTTGAGATAGGCAATCCCTTTTTGAGTCAGCATGTGTGGCGCCGCCGTATTGTTGATATGAAACGACACAAACAACGGGTCAATATTCTCAGCGGGAACCCAATTGTGGATATTGTGCGTAAACCAGCCGTTCATAATCACCTTAATCTTATCACCTTTGTAATCAGCGAGCCTTTCGCGGTTGAGCAAAGTATCCACTTTTGGCAAAAACTGCCTGGCAGCAAGGCTTTGGATATTGTCGCCCACGTTAAAGAATTTCTTATTTTCGTCGTATGTCAGTAAACCGTATAACATGGTTTTGTGTATTTTAAAATTGTCTTCGGATTTTGAGGTACGCATCAAACAGTTTCGGAAACCTGCTGATGATCCGGTACTTCATCTGTTTTTTGGCCTGCTTCTTTTCGGCATCCTTGCTAATGATTGCATCGATTGGCAAAGCGGCAAAGGTATCAATATTATTCTTTTCGGAAACCGCATCCCTAATTACAAAAGGATTGGATGAAAGCCGTGCTTTTTCCTGCAGGCATTTCCATTCATAAGCCACACCGGTGGTCATCATGGCGCTTTCTCCAAAGTTCTTCTGGATTAGGTCGTAGAAATTATCCGGAACGTTAAATCCGTAATCGTTTGGATTTTCACCACACAAGATGATTCCGAGCATTGTGCGCTGGCATTTGGTGCAAACGCTACAGTTGTAACCAACGCGTAAATCGGAATAACAGACGCGCAACCTGATGTAATGTCCGGTTCTTTTGGCGAAGTCGACGATGTTCTGGATTTTTTCGGTGCGCCTCAAATGAAAACCGTCATGGATGACATTCGTGTTGGCCCATTTGACCTTCTCGTCGGTTTCTGAAGTCGAGCCCCAGCCAAAGTTCACTTCACCCGTATTGGAAGAAGCGATCAGGATGTTGCGGATGCCGTTCAGATAACTCAAAGGCGCAATCAATCCCAACAATGCCATGCCGTGCTGGATTTTTCCCCACCAATTGATTCCGACGAGCAGGTCTGCTTCATACGTGTAAAACTTGCGCAGGTTTGAAGTCACATAGCACAACTTGCTGTCGTTGATGATTTTTTCTTCATTATTGAAGCGTTGAAAATCGTCCCATCGTTTGGTATCCGAAATATCGATGTCGGCACCGCGAACGGAAACCAGGAACGGATCGGATTCGAGATTGCGCGTCAGGGATTCGAAAGAATCGAGTCCGCCGCTGAATAAAAGCGCCGTGTTGTTTTCCGAAAAGGCATTGGCAACCAAACGCTCCACGTGCAATTTCACTTCAGGCTTGATTTCGGGAAAATGTTTCGAGAATTCTTCACGCAGCTGCTGCAGCGAATCATAGAAAGTCGCGTCGAGTTCGTCCACATACACGTCAAAGCCCGCAAACCAGGCAATCGGCATAATGTTCGCCAAAAGCGGAATCACGGCAATACTTTGCGGAACGGTGCTGACATCCCGGTCATATGCTGCAAAAAAAGGTGCTGCCTTATTGAAATATTTGGAGATGGCGGCACTTACTTCGTAATGGTACGCGATGGTTTTCCCGTGATCAGAAAACGTTATTTTACCGAGTTTGAACATATTATCTTTTGCGTAGAAATGATGGGATTGAATCCTTGACAATCTTGATTTCGCTTTCATTCATTCCGAATTTGTACATCAATGTGATGAAAATGCAGATGAAAACAGCAATCTTGACAACCAAGTTCGCCCAATTATGTCCGGGGATATAATTCAGGGCAAAACTCAATGCCAAAATTACGATAAATGTTGGTAATAAACGACTCAGTAATTCCTTAAAAAATCTTGGAATATCGAGCTGCATTACGCGGTGGTAATAGAAATTCATGATAATCTGGCTTAAGATCCAGCCGCCTGTGGAACCCGCAATTAGCCCAATGACGCCCCAAAAACGGATCAGGTAAGCGCCGACGGCAGTCCCGAGCACAATCAGTGAAATATACGTCACGGCCTTAAATGAGAATTTGCTTCGCGCCTCGAGCATCGAATTGGCAAAAGACTGCACCAGCGGCAAAGTATATGAAACCATGATAATCAATGCGATGTACCACGCCTGTTTGTATTCGTCGCCTACCCAAAGATGTACGAACTGTTTACCGAAAAGCAGGAATCCGCCCAAAATCATCAGTAAGATAATCAGCGAGAACCGTCCGATCCGGATCATCATTGCCGTGAGTTCGTCGCGGCTGGCTTCGAGCACGGTCATTTTTGTCGCCCTTGGCAGAAAAACACCCGATATCGCTGTGGAAAAGGCGCCGTAATAAGTTCCGAGCATGATTCCGACACCGTAGATTCCGACCGGTTTGGATCCGGACATGATTCCGAGTACAATCTGCCCGCCGCTCCATTGAAACTGGCCGACCATCGCAAAGATGAAAATCCATATCGAAAACGAAAAAATCTCTTTGATCAGCGGTATTTCAAACTGGTGCAACTTGAAACGGACATGCAATTTTTTAAGTACATAAAACCCTGTGGTGCTGATGACGAGCAAATTCATCACCGTGTCAAGAATCACAATCGAGATGGAATCGCCACCGTAATACAGCAATCCGATCACCATCGCCGAACGAACAATATATCTGATAATGGTAAGCGCGCGCGGAAAGACAAATCTTTCATAAGCCGAACTGACCGCCGTAAAAGCGCCGCCGGGTAAGGTAATCGCGAGATTGAAAATCAGGATGATGAACATCGTTTTGGCCTTTCCGAGTTCGGCAGGCGTGAGTTTCTTGAAAATCCATTCGAGATTGAAGAAAAGTATGATTCCGGTAATGACAATCAGCGCGGAAATCGTGGCGTAGATAAGCATCGTCGTCGCGAGGAAATTCTCTTCGCTTCTGCGGTCGTTCTTCGCCTTGTATTTCGCCACAAACCGCACGATGGTGTTGCTGAGTCCGAAATCGAGCACGCTGATGGTTCCGACAACCGAGCCGATGAGCGTGTACAATCCATATTCCGAAAGGCCGAGTTTCCCGATCATGTAAGGCGTAATGAGCAGCCCGATCCCGTTGGTCAGGATAATCGTGATAAAAGATAATATGGCCCCTTTTTTTAACTGACTCATGGATTTTTAGTATTCGTAGATTTTAGTGTTGTTGACGGTCAGGATCCTTTCAGGAATTTCATTCGGGATCTTATCGTAGGTCAGCACCGTGTATTTTTTTAAAAAATCGCTGTCGGTTTTATATGCATAGTCGTAGCCCGCCTGCTTCAGAACCGGATTTTTATAGTTATTGAGCACATACAGATAATTGGTCTGCCCTTTCAGATAAATGACCGAACCGTTGGGATAGGTTTCGCGCAATGTTGCCGCCACCTGATCCTGGGTTTTCTTTTTTTCGGTATAATTGACAATCCGCAAGGCCAGGAAAGCCGAAACGAGGAGCAAGGAAATATGCACAGCCGGCCAGTTCCACTCCTTATCCTTCCAGTTCATGGCAATGAGCAGCGCCGCATACGGAAACGCATTGAGAAAATAATGCTGGAAATGCTGTACGAAAACCGGCAGCAAGGCGGTTGCCAATCCAATCGTGAGAATCAGTTGCACCTTATTTTTTAGCGGATTAAACCGCATCAGAACCAAAGGAACCAGCATCAGCAGCAAAACCTTAGCGCCGTTGAGGAAACCGATGATGCTTTTGGATGCTTCGATGCTTTTTTCGCCGTAGCCTTGTCCGGTAAGCTGGAAAAGCAGGGTTTCAAAAGCTACTTTTTCGATGGCACAATAATACGACAGGAAGAAGATCAACGGGATCATTCCGCCAAGGCAAAACTGGAAAACAGCTTTAATCTTATTGTCACTTCCGTAGAAAATCAACAGCAGGAACGGAATGAAATTCAGGATTCCATATTGCTTACAGAAGAATGTCAGTCCGAGTAAAAATCCGGCGGCAATGTATTTTTTTCCGGGCAGCATCCAATATGACAACAATACGAACAAAATCGAATAGACTTCGAGATTGATATAACTGCCATCCGAACTCAAAATGCAAATCGAAAATAAAATACCCAGAAAAACCGACTTGTTCTTTTCAAGTCCCGATTGTATTGAAATCTTATACAGCAAAAACGCCGAAAGCAAGATGACCAGGTACTGGAAAATCACAAACACAAAATACGGCGGCTGCCCGAAAACACTCCAGATGACCGAATTGAAATACATCATCAAAGGCGTATATCCCAGATTGATGTCGCGATACGGAACGAGATGGTTGCTGATGTCGCGCGCCACCGACAGATAAAATGGCGCATCGCCGCTCACCGGAGAAAATGCCACGCCTGCCACAATCAGTATCGCAAGTATAAATCCCCAGATCTTGATATTGCGTTGGCCGTTTGTCATTGCTTCAGTGCCGAGATTATTTTTTCGATTTCCGCTTCCGAAAGGTCGTAATAAAACGGCAATCTTATGAGGCAATCGCTGTAATGGTCGGACATTGGGAGTTCGGCGCCGTAATGTTTGTCGGTATAAAACGGGCTTTTGTGCAGGCTCAGGTAATGGAAAACGCACCAGACGTCGTTTGCCTTGAGCCTGTTGATGATTTCGGTGCGCTGTTGCAGGTCTTTACAGACAAGGTAAAACATATGTCCGTTATTCGTCGCGTAATCCGGAACTACCGGCAGCATGATCCCGTTGGCTTTCGCCCAATCCTGCAATCCGTTGAAGTATTGGTTCCAAATGGATTTGCGTTTGTTCTGTATATTTTCGAGTTCTTCGAGCTGCGCCCAAAGGAAGGCGCTGATAATTTCCGATGGCAGAAACGAACTTCCCATATCTACCCAGCCGTATTTGTCAACTTCGCCGCGGAAAAATGAGGAACGGTTCGTGCCTTTTTCCCAGATGATTTCTGCGCGGTCAGCAAATTGAATGTCGTTGATTGCGAGCATGCCGCCTTCACCCGAAATGATATTTTTGGTTTCGTGGAAAGAGAATGCCGCGAGATGCCCGATAGAACCGAGCGCCCTTTTCCTGCCGTCTTTTCCGGTGTAAAAACTGTCGATGGCCTGTGCTGCATCTTCCACAACAAAAAGGTTGTATTTGTGAGCCAATTCCATAATCTTATCCATATCGCATGCAATTCCGGCATAATGAACGGGAACAATCGCCTTGGTTTTTGGCGTAATCAACGCTTCAACCGCATCGGCATCGAGGTTTGGGTTCTCGCTGTTGGAATCGGCAAAAATAATATTCGCGCCGCGCAAAACGAATGCGTTGGACGTACTCACAAATGTGTACGAAGGCATGATTACCTCATCGCCCGGTTCGATATTGATCAGCAGCGCCGCCATCTCAAGCGCATCGGTGCACGAAGTCGTGAGCAGGCATTTTTTAAAACCATATTGCTTCTCAAAATAGTCCTGGCATAATTTGGTATATTTTCCATTTCCGGAAATCTTGCCGGTGCTCACCGCATCATAGATGTAATGTGTTTCTTTGCCCGTGAGGTGTGGTTTATTGAATGGTATCATTTTAAGGTACTGAATTTTTTGTCTTTAAACGCGATGAGTTTCTTCTCGATAAAATGGTAAGATAAATAACTGATGGCTATCGTAAAAGTAATGGTTAATAAATAAAACAGGATTTTATAGGCGCCGTCATCCTGGCGGAAAAATTTATTTGAAATTGCCGAAGACAGGAACATCATAAATGGATGGTACATATAAATGCCGTAAGAAATCGTTCCGAGCCAGGCTAATGTTTTGTTGCGAAGATTGATGCTGCGATCGGTGATTACAAATAAAATCAACAATCCGAACATAACCGCAAGGAAAATTTTGGGCAGCGGATACAGCAAACCCAAAAACAACAAGCCCAAATTGGCCGCAAATAACAGGTTGTTCCTGAAATACTTTTCCAATATATTTTTATGATAGAACCAACAATAGGCAAAAACACCTCCGATGGCCATAATCTCAAGCGGGATTTTTTTAAGCAGTGCATAATACGGAAGATGCAGCACCTGATAGGCAAGAATACCTACAAACAGAAAAATAAAAGCCAGCAGCAACTTTCTGCGCGAAAACCTTTTGACCAGATGTGGCCAGATCAGGTAAAACTGTTCCTCAACGCTCACCGACCACGATTGTGAAGCGCCTACAACCGGCAATGCAAAATTGGATAAAAGCAATAAATACAGCAGCACGGTGTGGGTTTTGTACCTTTCTGCATCGTGGATCAAACTCATGTAATAGGTTTCCGAATCAAAAAAAGTGGTTTGTGAAACCAGCAACGGAATGAAAACAAAGGCAACTAAAAACAGGATAAAATACAACGGCCAGATCCTGAAAACCCTGCGCAAATAAAAATCTTTAATCCGGACATCCTGCTGCTGTTCTTTTTCTTTGAGTAAAAGATACGTAATCAGGAATCCGCTCAGTACAAAAAAGAGGTACACGCCGTTCTTTCCGAGATTCGATATAAAATTTTCCAGAAAAGGAACATTAAAGAGGCTGGCGCGCTTCTCGCGGAAACTATACAATTCCAAATGGTGAAAAATCACCGACAATGCTGCAATCGCACGCAGTTCATTAAGTCCTTTAAAGAAGAATTTCGCAGCCATTATCGTATAAATCTTGTTGGATTTCCCACATACAAACCTTGTCCTTCGATATTTTTGATCACGACGCTTCCGCCGCCAAGCTGTATATGCGAAGCAATCGAGATATTGTCTATAATGGTCGAATTGATCCCGAAAATGCACTGCTCACCCGTTTTTACAAATCCGGCAAAGGCAACGCGCGGCGATAAAAAGCAATGTTTTCCGATGGTCGTGTCGTGCGCAATCGTACAGCCTATGTTCAGGATCGTATTTTCGGAAATCACTGAATGCGCATCGATCACACAGCCCGGATAAATAATACAGCCCGGATGGATTTTCGCAGTAGGATCAACCCAAACGGTCGAATGTATGATTTTCCCGAAAGGGATTTTTGCATTGAGTTTTTCGAATAATCCGGCGCGTATCTTTAAATGCTTGTAACCGATCCCAATCAGGATTTCGTCAAATTTCCTTTCGCGGAAAGCGGTTTCAATCGCGTCGGAATTTCCGAGGATCTCAAATCCGGCAGCCATTTTTTCAGTGGCAACGTCATCAAAAAAGACCACTTTGGCATAATGCCGGTCGGCAATCGCATAATGTGCAATCTGTTGGCCCAAATGCCCCGAACCGATAATGGCTAAAGTCTTCATTCGTAAATTTTCCTGATTATGGCATTTGGCCGGTTTTGTACCTGTTTGAAAACCTTGTAGATGTAAATCCCGATGAGCCCAAGGAAAGTCGAGATAATCCCCAGAATCAGGATGTTGATCACGACGAGAGATGTCCAGCCCAATTCTACCCGATCGCCGTAAATGATTTTTTGCACGACAAAATAAACGATGGCGAACAGGCTTCCAAAAGTGATTGTGAGTCCGGTATAAAATAAATATTCTAGCGGTTTTCCCGAAAAAGAGGTGATCGCCTGGATCATCAGTTCCATACGCCTTCTGGTGCTGTAGGTGCTTTGCCCCTCGCGGATGCCTTTTACCACCGGAATGCCCGTTTGGTTGTATCCGGTCCAATACATCATCCCGCCAAGGAAAAGATTCGCATCGCCAAGACTTAACAAGCTTTGCACGTATGCTTTGCGCATCAGCCTTTCGGTAAGGATGTTTTTTGGGATCTTTACATCCGAAAATTTATTGAGCGCCCACCAGAAAATCTTCCCTCCGAAACTCTCTACAAATTTCCCCTTGCGTGCCGACTGGTAACCATAGGCGACGTCAGTATCGGGCTGTTCCCTGAGCAATTCGAAACATTGGATCAGAAACTCCGGCGGTGTCTCGAGATCGTTGTCGATCAGGAAGACAAAATCGCCCTTTGCCTGTTCCAGTCCGGCCTGCATCGCATAATGGTGTCCGAAATTTCGGGACAGGTCAACCACTTTTATTTGCGGAATGGTCTTTTTCTTTTCGAGTAGGAATGACAGCGAATTATCAGGGGAACCGTCATTTACAAAGACCAGCTCGTAGTCGGGAATGCCTAAAACGGCTATCACGCGGGTCATCTCCGAAAGGAATGTTTCCAGAAACCTTTCCGATTTATACAAGGCAGAAACTACAGATAATGTCATGGCAGCGTAATTTTTTTTGAATCCTGATAAATCAGGTAACCCGAACGGTCATTGCTGTTACTAATATAGTGCAAATCTGTTTTCAAAATCTTTTTTTCGAAATCAAATGAATTCTCGTGCTCAAAATACGGCAGCAGGGATTCCGATTCCTTGCACAGGAAATACACCCCTGAAAAATGTCCGGTTCCTGAACTCGGTGTCTCAAACTGGTTCAGCGCTACGTCGAGTACGCCTTTGAGGAAGTCATATCCTGTAGAAAGCTGCACCAGATGCGAGCCTATGAAATCCCCGCCCATCCTGGCGCCGACTTCAATCGCAATGATTTTCCCTTCTTCGGTAATCTTAAATTCGGAATGGCTTGCGCCGTAAGCGATGTCGAGCGCATCCAGCGCACGGAATGTCGCTTCTTTTATCTTAAGCTGCGTTTCCGCGGTATGATGGCTTGGCTGGTGGTGTTCCAATTCTACAAAATGCGGCGCTCCGGTCGTGATTTTGTCGGTAATGGCAAGCAGATAATGCTGCCCTTTCCAGGAAATGCATTCGACGCTGACTTCCGTACCTTCAATAAATTCTTCGACAATCGCTTTCTTTTCGAGTGACTCGCTGATGGAAGCTTCAATGGCGGCCTCGAGTTGCAGATGATTGCCAACTTTACTCACGCCGCGGCTTCCCGAACGGTCGGTTGGTTTTACGATTAATGGAAAACTAAAGTTTTCAAATGTTTCCCGATCGTAGCTATTGACGCTTATAAATTTTGGGGAATCGATCCTGTTTTTGACAAATGCCTCGCGCATGGCCGATTTGTTGGTGGAAACGAATCCCGACCAGACACTGTTTGCCGTCAGTTTCATTTTTTCTGCAACCGCGCAAATGGTCGGAACGCAAATGTCGGTTGCGATGGTCGTAATGCCTTCGATGCCGATTGCTTTACATGCTGTGAGGATTTTTTCAGTTTCCAAAACAGAAACCGGATAAAAATAATCTGCCTCCGTTTTACAGACCGCTTCTGCATTATCCCATGCAAAACAATGGGTTTCAATACCCAATTCCCTGGCTTTTAAAACCAAAGGCAATTGCAGGTAACTGGCTCCGAGTATTGCGATTTTTTTCATGGCTTTGGCTGGTGTTGGCTTTCTGACGCAAATATAGCCTGCATGCGGTTGTTCCATTTAAATAGGGCTGTACTATCTGATAATTGACAGCTTCCGGCGGGTTCCCACGGCTTTTTCATCTGTCGGTGCAGAAAATCTTTTTGCCACTTGCCTGTGGTCTCAATTTCCTTTACATAAATCGTATAGGATGGTTGTTGCAAATGGTTTTCATTCTCAAAATACCGCAGGTAACGCTGCAGGCCATTCTCATATTTCTGGCGGACCAAAACCTTTTCATTCGTGCGGAATGTGTAATTGACCCAAAGCGCGCCGTTGGCATAACTGTTCGTCGCCATGCCGTTCTCGTCGAGCAGCGGGACGATTTTATGGTTTTCGTCACAGACGATTTTGAAAATATGATTGTAGCCGTCAAAATGGATATCGTACATAAAAACCGGATGCGCCGTGATGCCAAGGGTTTTCTTGAGCGGTGTCCGGATGATGAGATTGATGGTGTTGAATGTCTTTCCGACGATATTGCCTTTCATCTGCCTGTCGAAAATCGGGCATATGCTGATGAGCAGCAATTGCATGGCGATCATAAACAGCAACATATATTTCCAGAATTTTTTGGTGATGTTGAGACGGTTCCAGCCTGCGACGAGAAAATCTTCGGTTTCGGAAGCCGGTGCCGAAAATTCGGGCATCAGACAATTTTCGCTCGTGCATCTTTCCGTAAGGCGATGGCCAGCGATGTATCCGTAGACTTTTCTTCCCAATGCAGAAATTCCGGGCAAGTTCAGCATCAGCGCCAGCGGATAAAGATAAACCATGCTTTTCATCAAAGCGATATAGGCGTCGAAACCTACGGAAACTTTTCCTTTCTTGTCAACGCCGTAAATATTGATCAGCAAATCATTTTCTGAAATGCCTTTCAAAGCCGCATCCTCTGAAGCATAACCCTGAACGGTGCGGCAATTGATTTTATTGAAGATGTCGAAATGCTTAATGACGACGATCACTTTATTGCACAGCGGGCATTCGGCGTCATAATAGAAATTGTACGACGGATTTTTGCTTTTTAGCTTTTCTGAAATCCAAAGCCAGAAACCCGGTGGAAGCAACAGCAGGTAAACGACAACCGCCGTCAGTGCGAACCACGGAATCGGGTAAGCGATCAAAATCCCCAAATGGAAAAACACGCCGAGCAGGAAAAACGGGACGCGGAATCGTTTAAACCAAAACAGGAAAATAAAAACCGACTCGAAACACAAGACGAGATAACCCAGGAATTTAACGAGCCATTCCTGATTCAGGATAAAACTGGTATCGTTCCAAATCATCATCGGAAGGCTTGAAGGCAGCCACATTCCGAGTCCATCGGTCCACATCGGGCTGTCAGCCTTTCTGAAAACCGAATCGAAATACACCAATGCGATCGCGGCGAAAACCGGGATGAGATAATTGATTTCGAGAATCTTCCGGTCGGTTTTATACGGTCTTCCGATATTGGTATATTTCACTTTTTCCAAAAGGCTGTCTAATGAAAACACACGCGAAACCGGCATAAACAGCATCAGGAAATTGATTCCGATATAAGCGTAAAACACATGGTATTCGAAATTGGCGGCAGAACTGAAAATGATTACCGCAAATATGTAATTGACAATAGTGGCCAATCTGGTAAATAATCCGAGAAACAGCATCGCCAGGATAATGAACCAGAAAATAAAGATGTAAGTCACGTCGATGTCGCCGACATATCTGTATGGAACCGCATCGTAAATGAGGTGCCTGAATTTAAAAAGCTGCAGCACTTCTGCAAAAAGCACCAAAGTATAACACATCCTGAAAACGGAAAGGCCGAGCGCATCGACCTTATTATTGAATATTTTCTGAAAAGTGTCCTTTATCATGAGGCTTTTTTTAGAGTGGACTTACCATTTTACCGTTATAATTGTCCCGAGAATAATCAGTGCGAGGCCGATGACTTTCCCCGGCGTAAAGGTTTCTCCCAAAAAGAGTACGCCGATAATAAACACCAGCACCGGCGCCAGGCTCATAAACGGATAGGCTTTGGTGATTTCGAAATGCGTCATGGCCGCCATCCAGCAAAATGAGGCGATGAATGCCGACACAAATCCCGAAAAGATGTAAGGGTCGAAAACCGCTTTGAACAAAAACAGGATCTTTTCACCGAATGCGGCTGGCAGCGCACCCAACTGGCTCAGTCGCCATTTGAGGATGATCTGTCCGTAAACCGTAAAGGCAATAGTCGAGAAGATGTAAAAATACGGGTTCATTAGTGGTATTGTTTGTCGTAATATTTCTGGTATTCGCCCGAAGTGACGTTTTTGAGCCATTCCGAATTCGAGAGATACCAGTCGATGGTTTTCTCCAATCCCTGCTCAAAAGTCACCGAAGGTTCCCAGCCCAGTTCTTTATTGATTTTCGACGCATCGATCGCATAACGCAAATCGTGCCCCGGCCTGTCTTTCACGTAAGTGATCAGTTCGGCTGAAGTGCCCGGATTTCTGCCGAGCTTACCGTCCATAATCTTGCAGAGCAGTTTCACAAGGTCGATGTTCTGCCATTCGTTGAAACCGCCTATGTTATAGGTCTCATGATTTTTTCCTTCATGGAAAACCAGATCGATCGCGCGCGCGTGGTCTTCTACATAAAGCCAATCACGCGTATATTTCCCGTCGCCATAAACCGGCAGCGGCTTGTTGTTGATGATATTGTTGATGAAAAGCGGGATGAGTTTCTCGGGGAAATGATTCGGACCGTAATTGTTCGAGCAGTTCGTAATCACATAAGGCAATCCGTAGGTTTCGCCATAAGCGCGCACAAAATGGTCGGAGCTCGCTTTGGAAGCGGAATATGGGGAATTCGGATCATAAGCCGTCGTTTCGGTAAACAATCCTTCGGCGCCTAAACTTCCGTAAACCTCATCGGTACTGATGTGGTAGAAACGCTTGCCTTGCCTATTATCCTTCCAGATCGTTTTTGCGGCGTTGAGTAAATTCATCGTTCCAATCACGTTGGTCTTTACGAATGCGAGCGGATCTTCAATCGAACGGTCTACATGCGATTCGGCGGCCAAATGCACAACACCGTCAAACCGGTGCTCGCGGAACAATGCGTTGATAAAGGTTTCATCGACGATATCGCCTTTCACGAAAGTGTAGTTCGGCGCCTGGTCGATGTCGGCAATATTTTCAAGGTTTCCGGCATACGTGAGCAAATCCAGGTTATAGATCTGGCAATCCGGATAGTTTTTCACAAAACGCCTTACGACATGTGAGCCAATGAATCCGGCGCCTCCGGTGATAAGAATCTTTTTCATCTTCAGTAATTATTTAGAATAGAATCGTTTTACAGATTTCCGTCTACATTTTTTTTAAGAACGCCTTTTACGTCATAAAGAATCGATTTTTCCTTTCGCAATTTTTCCAAATCGAGCGTCAGGAATTCCTTATGCGCCACGCCGAGCACAATCGTATCGAAAGTGTCCGAAGGCAGCTCGTTGGTGGTTTCAATTTTATATTCGTGCATCACTTCCGCAGGATTCGCCCATGGATCGTAAATGGTCATATTGACCTCATAATCCTTCAGGGCACGAATCACATCGACGATTTTCGTGTTGCGCACATCCGGACAATTTTCCTTGAACGTAATGCCGAGCAGCAGAATATTGGAACCGTTCACCTTAATCCCTTTCTTGATCATCAATTTCACGACCTGCGACGCGACGTATTCACCCATGCTGTCGTTGAGCCTTCTTCCGGCAAGGATGATTTCGGGATGGTAACCCATTTCTTGTGCTTTCTGTGCGAGGTAATACGGATCGACGCCGATACAATGTCCGCCGACGAGTCCGGGTTTGAAAGGAAGGAAATTCCATTTCGTCCCCGCGGCTTCCAAAACCGCATGCGTATCGATTTCGAGAATGTTGAAAATTTTCGCGAGTTCGTTTACAAAAGCGATGTTGATATCGCGCTGCGAATTCTCGATCACTTTTGCCGCTTCGGCCACTTTAATCGATGGCGCGAGATGTGTTCCGGCGATGATGACGGATTTATAAAGATTGTTGACTTTCTGCCCGATTTCGGGCGTAGAGCCGGCGGTCACTTTTAATATCTTTTCGACAGTGTGCTCTTTGTCTCCCGGATTGATCCTTTCGGGAGAATAGCCTGCGAAGAAATCGGAGTTGAATTTGAGTCCGCTAACGCGCTCCAGAACCGGAATGCATTCTTCCTCAGTCACACCCGGATAAACCGTAGATTCATAAATCACGATGTCGCCTTTCTTCAAGACTTTCCCGACGGTTTCGCTCGATTTGTAAAGCGGCGTCAGGTCGGGCCTGTTATTTTTATCTACCGGCGTCGGAACGGTAACAATGTAATAATTGCAATCCTTAATATCGTCGAGGTTGTCGCTGCAGAAAAGCCCGTTGTCGTCGGAAACTTCCGTTTTGAGGACCGCTTTGAGATCGGCGTCGGCAATTTCGAGCGTGTGGTCTTTCCCGGAGCGGAGTTCGCCAATTCTTTTCTGATTGATATCAAATCCCACTACTGGATATTTAGTAGCAAAAAGCCGTGCTAATGGCAAACCGACATATCCCAATCCGATGATGGCAATTTTGATATTCATGGGTATTTTTTTTGTTGGTTAGGAGCCGATGGATTGGTATACAAATCCGATCGCTCTCAATTTTGCTTCGTTCAACAGGTTCCTTCCGTCAAAAATAAATGCCGGTTTTTGCATGTTGTCGTATATTTTCTGCCAGTCGTAATGGATAAATTCGTCCCATTCGGTCATAATAGCAATCGCATGTGCGCCTTTACAGGCTTCGTACGGATTTTCGTAGACCTTTACATTTTTACGGTTTTTTTCGGCGCTTCTGGTTTCGAGATAATCGAGATCAGAAAACACCTGTTCTTCGCCCACTTTCGGATCGAAAACCGCAATTTTCGCCTGTTCGTTTATGAGATCGTTGGCAACATAAATCGCCGCAGATTCCCTGGTATCGTTCGTGTCTTTTTTGAAAGCCCAGCCAAGGGAAGCGATTTTCTTATCGGCGACCGTATTGTAAAGCGTGCTTACGATATTATTGGCAAACCTTCTTTTCTGGTGGTCGTTCATGATAATCACCTGTTCCCAGTAATCGGCAACCTGCGTCAGCCCGAATGATTTGGAAATATAAACCAGATTCAGGATGTCCTTTTGGAAACAGGAACCTCCAAAACCTACCGAAGCCTTGAGGAATTTGGGTCCGATCCTGCTGTCCATCCCGATGGCCCGCGCCACTTCATTGACATTGGCACCGGTTTTTTCGCAAAGTTCCGAAAGTGCATTGATGGAGGAAACACGCTGCGCCAAAAAGGCATTCGCGGTCAGTTTCGACAATTCAGACGACCAGACATTGGTGGTCAGGATGCGTTCGCGCGGCACCCAGTTGGCATAAATTTCGACCAAAGCATTGATGGCTTTCTGTCCATCTTCGGTTGTATCGCCGCCGATGAGCACGCGATCCGGGTTGATTAAATCCTCAACAGCGGTTCCTTCTGCAAGGAATTCCGGATTGGAAAGGATTTGGAACTGCACGCCGTTTCCGGTATGGTCGAGGATGCTTTTGATCGCTTCGGCGGTGCGTACCGGAAGCGTTGATTTTTCAACGACAATTTTATCGTCTTTCGAAACCCTTGCAATCTGTCTTGCGCAAAGTTCGATGTATTTGAGATCGGCTGCCATTCCTTTTCCGGAGCCGTATGTTTTTGTAGGTGTGTTTACCGATATGAAAATAATCTGTGCTTCGTGGATGGCTTTCTCGACATTCGTAGAAAAAAAGAGATTCCTTCCCCTGGACTCCCCGACAATTTCGCTGAGTCCGGGTTCGTAAATCGGGATATTATTGATATCGGCATCATTCCACGATGCGATCCTTTCTTCATTCAAATCGACGACAGTCACTTCTATATCAGGGCATTTTTGTGCGATAACAGCCATCGTTGGTCCTCCGACATATCCGGCTCCAATACAGCAAATTTTTGTAATTTTCATTATATTCTTGTTTCTGTTTTATTAATTCAATTCGGCACTATTTGAGGTTGTGCCAGTACCATTTTACGGCTTCCTTCAATCCGTCACTGATGGAAAATTTGGGATCGTAGCCCAATAATTCCTTTGCCTTTTCGATGCTGGCCAGCGAATGCGGAATATCTCCGGAACGCTCCGGTCCGTAAATCACAGGGACTTTTGCAATTTCAGGATCGAACGCCGACAAATATTCCTTCAGGTACGCCACAAGATTGTTGAGCGTATTCCTGTCGCCATAAGCGGTATTGTAAACGGTGTTGACGGCGTTCGGGTTTTTCGTCGCCATCGCCAGTTCATTCATCATGATCACATTATCGATATAGGTAAAATCGCGGCTGTAATTCCCGTCGCCGTTGATTACCGGGCTTTCATGCTGCATCAGTTGCATCACAAATTTCGGAATCACAGCGGCATAGGCGCCGTTCGGGTCCTGTTTTCTTCCAAAAACATTAAAATAACGCAGCCCGATGGTTTCGATGCCGTAAGTTTTACTGAAAATTTCAGCATACAATTCATTCACATATTTTGTAATCGCATAAGGCGAAAGCGGTTTCCCGATCTTATCTTCCACTTTCGGAAGATTTTCTGAATCGCCGTATGTAGACGAGCTCGCCGCATAAACAAAGCGTTTCACCTTAGCGTCCCGGCTCGCCACCAGCATGTTGAGAAAACCCGAAACATTGACATCATTGGTAGTCACCGGATCATTTATCGAGCGCGGCACCGAACCCAAAGCGGCCTGATGCAACACATAATCGACGCCTTCAACAGCAGCCTGGCAATCGGAAAGATTCCGGATGTCGCCTTCAATGAGCGTAAAATTTTTATTGCCGTTACATGCCGCAAGATTGTGGCGATGCCCTGTGGCAAAGTTGTCGAGGCAAACCACGCGATGCCCTTTAGAAAGGAAATATTCGCAAAGATTCGAGCCAATAAAGCCTGCGCCTCCGGTAATCAATATGTTGTAGTTGCCTTCGCTTGTCATCATTTTCCTTATCTTCTAAAAAGCTTTGCAAGTAGTTTCTGTACAAAATTCTGCGACCTCGCATCCTCATGATAACCGCTCGCATAGTTGCCGTAGCCGTAACCGTAACCATATCCGTAGCCATAGGCCGTACCGTATTTGGCTTTGTTCTCATATCCGTTGAAAATGATGCTGATATTGTTGAGTTCACCTCTTTTCTGCCTGTTGTTGAGCAAGGTCACCATGTCTTTTTTGGTGTAATTCTGTCTCATGATATACAAGGTGACATCGGCGTATTCTGCAAGTTCGATCGCATCGGAAACCAAACCAACCGGCGGCGTGTCGAGGATAATATAATCGTATCTTGATTTGAGTTCGACCATCAGTTCCTTCATGCTTTCGCCGATAATGAGCTCGGACGGATTCGGTGGAATCGGTCCTGAAGTGATCACGTCAAGGAACGGGATGTGCGTATGCTGGATAATCTCATCGATACTTTTCTGACCGATCAGATAATTCACCGTGCCGATATCGTTGGTGATGCTGAAATCCTCGAAGATTTTTGGTTTCCGCAAATCGAGGCCGACAATGATGGTTTTTTTCTCGCTCAGGGCGAAAACGGTCGCGATGTTAAGCGAGCAGAACGTTTTCCCTTCCCCACTTATGGAAGAAGTGAGCATCAACGTTTTCGTCCCTTCGATTTCCTGTTTCTTGTATAAGAATTGCAATGACGAACGGATGGCGCGGAAAGATTCGGATAACGCCGATTTAGGCCTTTCATAAACCGAAAGGTTCGAGCTTGTATGTTTGACCCCGACCACTCCGATGAGCGGGATTTTTGTGAGTTTGTTGATGTCTTCGGTATTGAGGATCGCATTTTCGATAAAGAAGATTCCGAAAATAATCAACAACGGAATCAGTATTCCCATGAATAACGCCAGGATATAATTGACGCTTGTGTTGGGTCCGATGAGCCCGCCGCCGATATCTTTGGCAGAATCGATGAAGTGGATATCCGATAAATTCGCGGCCTTAACGATTTCGGCCTCGCTCCTTTTTTGGAGGAATGTGTTGTAGATGTTATCACTGAGGTCGTATTTCCTGAGGATTTTCATGTATTCCTGCTTGTCTTCGGGGAGTTTCCTGATGTCGCCTTCGACCTTTCCGATTTTGTCGTTGACCAGCTTGAGGTCGTATTGCAGCGAACCGCCAGCAGAAAGGATATTTTCGAGCAGTACTTTTTTGATGGATTCCATCTGATTATCGAATTCCCGGAACATCTTGTCGCTTTTGACCGAATAGGCCATTTCCGACCTTTGTGTGGAAAGGCTGATGAGTCGCGCCACGTTCGAAACGATATTCGGGTCTTCGATCCCGGCTACTGTGGGCGCCGGCAATTTGGAATAATCCGTACTGTTTCTGAGGTATGATTTTAAGGAATTGTAGTAGGCAATCTTTCTTAATATCTCATCTTTCTTGACGTCATAATTAAGCAACTGCTCTGAAATTGCGGTTCCGCCCTGTTCGATTTCAATGATGTTTTTGTCCTTATTGAATGATTTGAGTTCGTCTCCGGTCGCTTTAAGCTGCTGGCCCATCGCAATCAGCGTGCTGTCGATAAATTCGATGGTGTTTGTGGCGAATTGGTTCTTGCGGTCGAGCGCCCTTTTGATGAGGATATCGACCGTTGCGTTGAGATAGGTCACCATACGCTGTTTGTTCGGTCCCTGCAGTGCAAGTTCGAGGATGGAGCCGGCTTTCGAATCGGTATTCACCTTAATGCTCTGGTAACCCGAGACCACATTGTCGAAGTCGTTGAAACGCACAAAATATTCATTGCCTTTGTAAAAGCCCGGATTGTCGTTGATTTCAAGTTTCCAGTTCAGGAACGGAAGCGACACGCGCTGGCCTACTTTAAACCGCTGTACGAATTCTTTCGGCACGACCGAAGTGTTTGAAGTCGAATTGTCGCTATAATGCACGAGCGGCACACTGCTGTTCTCAAAGTTGATCTTGATCTGATAATCGGTATTGCTAAGGAACTTGATACCGATGAGCATGCCTTTCAGCTGCCCTTTTTTCTTGTCGATATCGATATGGAAAGGCGTCTGACCGTATACGTCGAGGTAATTGTATTTCCCTTTCTGAAGGTAATCGATGTAAAAATTGAGCTGGTCGACTACGATTTCATTGTGCGACCTCGATTTGAGCGTGGTCGAAATACTCTGCACCTGATCTGAAGTGCCGCCCCAGTTGAACACAAGGCTTGTAGTCGAGGTAAAAAACGGGTTGTTCTCTTCTTTTACGGCGATGGTGGTTTCCATCGCGTAGATTTTCTGCTTCCTGATATTGATCTGGTGCGCAATCGTAAAGGTGATGATCAGGCTCACAAGAAACCATTTCCAGTAACTTACGGTCTTGATCAGGAATCCCTTAAAGTCAAAGCTGCTCTGATTGTCAAAAAACGAAATATCTTTAGTATCGATCATGCCTAATTTTATTTTTGTATCAGTAATAAAGTAGTTGTAACCAGGGTCAGCACAGACAATATGGTCCCTAAAGACTCAATACCGGTACGGCCAGTTCCCCATGATTTCTGCTTTAAAGGCTTTATGTAAATGTAATCGTTGGATTGGATGTAGTAATACGGCGACTCCATCACTTTGGCGTCGGTAAGGTCTATTTCATGCATTTCAGTGCCTTGTGGAAATTGTCTCATGATGACGACATGTTTCCTGTCGCCGACCATCGTAATATCTCCCGAATTGGCGATGGCTTCCATAACATTCACCCTTTCCTGGTATAACACCCGTGTTCCAGGCGCGTTGATTTCGCCGTTAATCGTATAATGCAAACCCGATAATTTTACGGTCACGAAAATATTGGCTTCCTTGTTGAAATATTCCTCGAGCAGTTTCTTCTCGACTTTGACACGGACTTCCTCTAAAGTATAGCCGATAACGTTGATTTCACCCAAAACCGGCACGCGGATGTTGCCATGGTCGTCTACGGTAAAGCCGTCAAAATACAATCCGACGTCAGTTTTTGATTGCTCTGCTTGTGCGGAAGGTTTAAAAATCTCAACGAGTTTGGGATCGAGTGCCTTAATCGTAATCATCACAACATCGTTGGTCTGAAGCCTGTAAGGCTTTGAAACTATAGGGTTTATGGCATTTATCGTATCTGTCTTATCTTTCTTTTGCAGGTATATAAGGTCTTTTTGAGGTACGCACGAAGTAAATATAAGTCCGGCAAGAACCAATAAAAGTAACATTGATTTATTCATTTTTGAAACAAAATTTAGCAAACAAAGATAGTTTTTCATTTATAAATACAAAAAAGAACGCCGTTAATTTGATTTAATTGTTTTTGAAGGAATTCTCGAACGGAATCCGCTGCAGAATACTCCTGCCCAATGTGACTTCATCGGCATATTCGAGTTCGTCGCCAACAGAAATTCCGCGTGCAATCGTAGAAATCACCACTTCATAATCCTTGATCTGTTTGTAGATAAAAAAATTGGTCGTATCGCCTTCCATCGTTGAGCTCAGCGCAAAAATCAATTCCTGCACATTGCCCGATTTCACCTTTTCCACCAACGATGAAATTGTAAGCTGGCTTGGGCCGACGCCATCAATGGGCGAAATTTTCCCGCCAAGCACATGGTAAATCCCGCGGTACTGGCGCGTATTCTCAATCGCCATCACATCGCGGATGTCTTCCACCACGCAAACGATCTGGTGGTTTCGGCTGTTGTTGGCACAGATTTCACACACTTCCGTGTCCGAAATATTGTGGCAGCTTTTGCAGAACTGGATTTCCCCGCGCATGTCCAGCAGCGCCTGCGACAAAAATCCCGTCTGCTCTTTGGGCTGCTTCAGCAAATGCAGCACCAGCCGAAGCGCCGTGCGTTTCCCGATTCCGGGCAGCTGCGCCATTTCGTGTACCGCTTTTTCGAGTAGCTTTGAAGAAAATTCCATGCGGCAAATGTAATAAAAAGGAGTGAATGAGCCGATTATGGAACCGGCGAATGTTTACCGCAGCAGCCAATGCGGTTTTTTTAATTCGCCCATCCGCCAATTGCATAATTCGCTCATTTTTTTCGTATTTTGGCTTCCGATAAAAACCAACGCCGATGACTCCAATTGCCATATTATCCCTGATGATCGTTTATTTCGGAATGCTTTTCTTTATCTCGCACGTGGTGAGCGACAAGAACAGCGGAAACGACGCTTTCTTCAAGGCCAACAAGAATTCGAAATGGTATCTCGTCGCTTTCGGAATGATCGGGACGGCACTTTCGGGCGTGACTTTCATTTCGGTTCCGGGCGAAGTAGGCTCGCCAAACGGCGAAGAGTTCAAGTATTTTCAGTTCGTCCTGGGCAACGCCATCGGGTTCATCATTATCGCTACTGTTTTATTGCCGCTGTATTACCGCATGAACCTTACGTCGATTTACGGTTATATTGAGAAGCGCCTGGGAACGTATTCGTATAAAACGGCGGCAACGATTTTCCTGATCAGCCGCACGATCGGCTCGGCTTTCAGGCTATATTTGGTCGTAATCGTCTTGCAGCGTTTCGTATTCGATTATTACAACATTCCGTTTGCAGCAACGGTCCTGATTTCGCTTGTGCTGATTTTTGCCTATACCTATCGCGGCGGATTGAAAACCATCATCATCACCGATACTCTGCAGACATTTTTTCTCGTTTCTTCCGTTTTCCTCACGATTTTCTTTATCTGCCGAAGCTTACACCTCAACGTTTTTGAAGCCTTCGAATCGGTCAAAAACAGCAATTATTCCAAGGTGTTTTTCTTTGAGGATTTCATCGGAAGCAAATTCCATTTCGTCAAGCAGATCCTGGGCGGGATTTTCGTCACGATCGCAATGGTCGGCCTTGACCAGGACCTGATGCAGAAAAACCTGAGCTGCAAGAATATCGGCGAGGCGCAGAAAAACATGTTCACTTTTACCGCGATTTTCGTTGTGATCAATATTTTCTTTCTGAGCGTTGGCGCGCTGTTGTATATCTATGCCGCCAAAAACGGGATCGAAGTTCCGACCGATCTGATTACCGGAAAACCGCGAACGGATTTATTGTTCCCCGAAATCGCTTTCCACCATTTGAGCTTTATCCCTTCGGTCGTGTTCCTTTTGGGATTAACGGCGGCTACATTCGCCACAACCGATTCGGCACTGACGGCACTGACGACTTCCTTCTGCGTCGATTTTCTCGGCATGGACAAAACCGAAAACCAGAACAAACCCAACATTGTCCGGACGCGACACTTTGTGCACATCGCATTTTCGTTCCTGATGTTTCTGGTGATTGTGGTGTTCAACTCGATTAACGACAGCTCGGTCGTGAGTATGATTTTCCGGATTGCCGGCTATACTTACGGGCCGCTTTTGGGATTGTATTGTTTCGGATTGTTGGTCAGGAACCGCGCGGTAAAAGACAAACTAGTTCCGGTAATTTGCCTGTTGTCTCCGGCGGTGACGTACTTGATCAGCGAGAATTCGAAGATGCTTTTCGGCGGTTACGTCTTTGATGCAGAATTGATTTTGGTCAACGGATTGATCACTTTGATCGGATTGTTCCTGATCAGCAGTCCGACGAAAGAACAGACGCAGTTTTAGAATCGAATGCCTAGCCCCGATTGCAATGGAAATCCTTTTTTACCGTCAGTTCGAGTGCGCTTGCAAAGCGCGTATCGAGAACACGGGAAAAAAGATTGCAATGGAAAGCGGGAACTTGCTTCTAATATTGATTCGTAGACAGCATCACCAAAGTACACGCAACTTCCACCTGGATTCCATTCGCCTTGAGCAGCTGGTACAGTTCCGGGTTTTCCGTTCCGGGATTAAAGATGACGCGTTTCGGCTGGATTCCGGTGATATAATTGTAATATTCCTTTTGGCGCTGCGGGTTCAGGTATAAAGTGATCGTATCGACATTGGTAAACGGAATCTGTTTGGTCTGGATTTTCACGCCGGCGACTTCGGCTTCTTTGAGTCCGAGCGCCACAACCGAATGGCCCGCACCCGTGAGGCGGTTGATTGCCATAAAGGAATATCGGGAAGGGTTTGCGGAAGCGCCGAGCACTAATGTTTTCTTATTTTTCATTGCGGAAATATTTAATTGCATTCAATTCGGCCTCACGGCCTCGGGTTTGCAAAAGTAGTGTAAAATAACGGTTTTCCATTCTAATAAAAATACTACCTTTAGCTTCAAAGAATCTTAAATTCATTATAAAAATTCCGTTTTGATGACCTTAAGTTTACTTTGGAACGCGTCCCGAAACCTAATTTTACACAAAAACCATGGAACTTTTCATCTACCTTTTTGCCGCGCTTTTTTCAGTCCTCAACCCTATCGGAACCGTCCCTATTTTTGTCGGCCTCACGCAGGACGACGACAAAAAGGAGCGTTCGCGCATTTCGCTGTGGACGGCAATCAATGTCTTCATTATCCTGATCATTTCATTTTTTATCGGGCAATATGTCCTTTCCTTTTTCGGAATCAGTATTGATGCTTTGCGCATTGCGGGCGGACTCATCATTGTGAGTTCGGGATTTTCATTGCTCTCGGGAAAATTCAAAAAGACGCGAGGTATCGGAAAAAAGGTGGAAACCGACGTTCAGAACCGCAACGATATTGCACTTACACCGCTCGCGATGCCGATGCTCGCCGGGCCGGGATCGATTTCCCTGCTGATCGCTTTCTACCAGGAACATCACGCCACGGAAGAAATCATCAGTTCATGTCTTGCGATTCTTGCGGTGGCGCTCGTGATTTTCATCATCCTCAGAAGCGCGCATTATCTGGCTAAAATCCTGGGTGCATCCGGAATCGTCGCTATTTCAAGGATTGTCGGCTTTATCGTCATTGCAATTGGGATCCAGTATATCGTAAGCGCAATCGTTTCGATCATCAAAAGCAACCTGATGTGATTCCATAAAAAAACCTTCCACCCCGAAATTCCGGGAAGAAGGTCTTTCAAACAAAAAAACTAACGCTAACCTTTCAAAATAATTTTTTCTGCTGTTAGTTGAGGACGATTTTTTTGGTAGTCGAATAATTACCCGACTCAAATTTGAGGATATAGACGCCGGTATTCAAATTGCCCAAATCAATTTCCTGGTTGAAGAATCCGGAAGCATTGTTGATCTGCTTTTCATAAACTTTTGCGCCTGTTAAGTTGAAAACGCTTACGGTATTCCTGTCGGCATTTCCGTTAGGCATTTCATAAATCACATTGATTTTCTTGTCCAAAGTCGGATTCGGATATACGCCGAAAGACACGTTGTTTGCAAAATTATCCGTCGCCAAAAGTGCCGTCACATCTTCATGGTTGAAAGTAATGACGCCTGTACCGCTTCCTGCGAAAGTCGAAAAGATCACACGGTAAATCGTTCCGCCCGGATATTTCACATAAAAAGCCTTGTCGGTGTTTACCGTATAAGCCGTTCCAGTAAATGTTTTCCAGTCGTAACCAATCGTGTTGATGTCTGCAGAATACGTAAGATTGGCATTGCCGCCGCTTTCCAGATTTTCGGCAACCTCTAAATCAGGGTGGTGCAAAACGCCGGTTACATTATACATGACAGAACCGTCGCCCATCAAATCGGTGTTGTATTTGGTGAAAACCAGATCCCAGTCGGTGATGGAAGGCTCGGCCAAGACTGCTGCGTTGCTTTCCAAAGAATAATAATTGTATCGCATAGTTGGATTCGCCGTATTGGACAAAGTCACCGTTGTATCAGCCAACCAGGCCGAACCGCTCCAGGTCGCATATGTGAAAGTATAGCCTCCGAAGAAATCGTCGATCCTGAATTTCACCAAAGTCCCGTCGGTATATTTCAATACGAAAACTACCGCTCCCGAAACATGGTGCGTGGCAACATTGTAAGTTCCCCAGCCGTAAGCCGCCGAGCCCTGGTCTACTGCGCCCAGATCCCATTCGGTTTCGCTGTTGTATAAACGCGTCCAGTTGGCAATATTGGCGACATCAATCGTTGCCCAGTCGGCGATATTTGCCGAAGCTTCGTAAGTCTCAATTCCCCTTGCCTCATTGGTGCGTGCGGCAAAGCCAAAAGAACTCGTCCTCAAAAAAGCGATGTCCCACGACGCATGCGGATAAGCGTTTGTCGCCTGATTGGATAATTTATAATATACCTGGTTGGCATAGCCCGGGCCCATGGTTACGGATGCTGCAGTTACCTGTGCATTTGTCGTTATTCCAAATAAAATTGCTGCGAATAATAGTATTCTTCTTTTCATGATGGTAAAATATTTAAATGATTATTGTAATAATTTGTATTCGAATTTTGGAAAACCGCGCACGCCGCCATCGTTGATAAAAGCGAGCATCCTGATCTTGTAATAATTGCCGTCGGAATCTTTAAGCACATAATACCGATCGGTGTATGCCGCACCGGTAAAAACATCACGCCATTCGGCACCGATCACGCGCTGGTCTTCGATAAAATTGGCGTCGTTTACATCTGCCAAGGCGTATTGTGCGTATGATTTCACGGAAGTGTTTACGCGATAAGCTTTAATTCCGGCTTTGAGATTATTGACTACAAAATCAGAATAGCCGTACGATCCCGCGCCTTCAATCTCATTGGTGAAAACCGTAAAATTGAGGTCCCATTTCGTCTTTTCGGGTTCGACATTCACGATGCTTTGCGTATTGAAACTGAAAAAGGTAAAATTGAAGGCCGCGTTTTTCGGAATGGTCACTTCCTGATGCGTGGTGCTTTCAAGATTCGCATATTGCAAAACATAATCTTCACCGTTTTTCAGTATCCTGATTTTTTTCCAGCCACGCGGGTTTCCGGCAATCGCAACGCTTCCGATATTCGGGATGGCGGTGCCGACTTCATAGCCCATATTCACCAGATATACTTTATTGTTTTCGGGATCGGAAGAGACTTCTGCGATGGCCGTCTGCAAAATATTGCCGTTTGGCGCGTCGACATAATTGGTGTTTGCGGGATCGAACGTTCCAACGGCAACTTCATTTTGGAAAGCCAGCACACTTGCCGGTGTCACCGCATCGATATTGGTCGCTTCCAGGTTTTTCGCAGCCATATAAATCGAGCCATTGAGCGTCACCCTGAAATGATCGCCGCTGTAGAATCCGAGGTCCCAACTGTCGCGACGCACATTGGTTACGGCTTCCGTGCTCAAATCGATATAAACCTGGTCGCCTTGGTTTGGTCCGCCAATTTCGGGCTGTAAGTCAGTCCCGAGTGATCTTTCAAAAGAAATCAGTGAAGTTTTGTAGCCCTGGATAGAAGTTTCGCCCGCATAATTGATTTTCACAATAGAGAGCAAAACCGATTTGTCATCCGAATCGAACGGGAAAATCAGGTTTTTAAAAGTAAAAGTCACTCCTTTCTGGCCAGCGGAAAACGGGATTTCCATTTTGCCGTCTACCGTTTCCGGAAAGGTGGCGAAATCGGCAGCGTATTGTGCATTTTGAGCGGTTATGCTGATTACGATACTGCCACTGGTTTTCGCTGTTTCTGAAAAAACCAATTTCATTTCCTTTTCGCCCGAAATCTGGGAATAATCGTAGGATTGCTTTTCGAACGCGGCGACGAACGCCTGCGACAAATCGGTTTCGTCTTTTTCGCAAGCGCTGAAAACAAGCGCGAACAACAGGATACTGAATAGGTAAAATTTTATCTTCATAGCTTAGAAATTAAACTTGTATAGTAATTTTAAAAAGTAAGACCTGCCGTAACCCAGCAATTGCGTACCCGATGCGACATCGTGGACGCCGGCGGCTGCGGCTGTCGTATTCACCGATGTGATGTCGAGCAAGTTTCTCGCGCCGGCAGTGATTTCAAGCTTATCGGAAAGCAGCGATTTTTTGATTGTGGCATCGATAAACGTGTAATCGTTCTGTTTTCCCTTGGCGTAGATTTCGTTGCCGTTCGCATCAGAAACCGTCACAAACTGGTATTCGGGCCCGGTATACTTCCCGAAAAGCGAAAAAACCGTTTTCCATTTCGGAACCCTGTAAGACGCATTCCCGTTGACCTGCGCGCTATAGAGGTAATCGTCGCTCGTATTTTTGTCGCTGTCGAGCACTTTTGAAACCCCGAAGAAGGTAATTCCCGCATTCAAAACCAGGTTATTGTAATCTATCGTTGTCGTCAGCGATGTTCCCCAGGTGCGGAAAAGGTCGATGTTATTGAACTGGTAAGCCTGCGGCGTCTGTGAGATTACGATGAGTTCGATCCTGTCCTTCACATCCATAAACCACATAGAAAATTTGCTTTTGATTCCAACATTATTTGCCGTTGTAAAAATCTTGTTCAGATGAAGAAAAACCGAGTTTCCCTGCTCCGGATTCAGGTTCTGGTTGCCCTGGACATTGTGGTTCACATCTACAAAATAAGTATAGAGTTCATCGTAAGTCGGCAATTTCGGCGCGGTTCCAACAATCGCCCGAAGCTCATAGCCGTTGTCGAACGCATATTTAGCGCTGAACGAAAGTGCCGTCTGTCTGTCGAATAAAGACGAAAACAGTAGCCTCGCGCCCGGACGCAATGAAATCCGCTTACCCAGGTTGATTTCCGCGGAAGCGAAAACGTCGTAAGAATTGAGGCTTCTGGCTTCAGCTCCGGTTCCGAATTGGCCCGGGACCGCCTGCGAATATCCTTTGATTCCGCTGAGCTCATAGCCAACCTGGAAATCGACCGTCTCATTTTTGAGGAAATTGGCGAAATTCCCTTTGGAATAAAATCCGTCGCGGGATTCGTATTCATAATGCTGCACCATGAATTTCTCATCGCTGCGAATCCGGTAACTGTAAGCCTCGACATTCCTTTCCTGTTCCTGATAAGAAACCGAAACATCGTAATTCATCCCGTTTTCAAAACGCCCCGAAGCATTGAGGTTGTGGAAAAATCGCGTAGTGGAAAATGTTTTGTCGTTTGCCGTCGGATTGGTCGTTTCTGTCGGCGCGTCATAGTTCGGCGTGACTTCACTTACAATCTGCTTTACATCTTCGCTGAAATATTCGAATTTGTAGAAGATGCGATGATTCTTAAGGCTGTAACTCAAAAGCGATTTGGCGGTAAGCTGGTTTTTCGGAAGCCATTCGTAACCTCTTAGTCCGTCATTTTCGAGATAATGCGCGCCCTGCTTGTCATTGTAAAAACCCTTGAAATCATTGGAAGTGACCATCGCATTCGCGTAAAATTTGCTGTTGAAATTGTGCCCGATTTTGAGCGACTGGATGTGCCTTCCCTCATCAGAAACATTGTATTCGTTGCTGATGGTTTCCTCCTGGATGTAAGGCGTGATTTCCCATTTGTAAGCGGAGCTTTTCTTCGTAATGATATTGATGATTCCCGAAACCGCATCGGCTCCGTATTCAACGCCCATCGAACCTTCGACGATTTCAATCTGCTGGATGTCGTCTAGATTGATTTGCGTGAGATCGGTGTTGCTTCCGAGGCCTTCATCATTGATCACCGGAATATTATCGACGAGAATCTTGAAATAATCGCCGCCGAGGCCGAATAATTTCACGCCCGATTTTGAAGTCGACGCATCCGGAATAATATTGATGTTCAATGTCTGGTTTAACAAATCGGCCAGATTGTTTCCCGCCTGCCGGTCGATGTCTTCGCGCGAAATCACCGTGACCTGGAAAACCGATTTTTTAACCGACTGCGGGTTGTACTGGCCCGTAACGACCACTTCCTCGAGCCTGTTGTTTTTCGGGATGCTATCCTGCTGGGCATTCGCATCGATTCCGACAGTTAGAATTAAAAGAGTGCAAATATGGTGTTGTAATTTCATCAGTGCTAAGCCGCTTTAAATTGAACCGCACTTTTATCCATTACAATGGCTTTCCACTTGTCGTACGAAATCATGATCAGCCAAATGTTGGCGATTAATAAGGCCATGGTCATGATCAATTCGCCGGTTTCGTTGGTTTCGAGAAACAGATGGAAAAGGAAAATATTAATTGTGAGCGGCAATGCGACAATGGCACCGATCATCCAGAAAACCTGGCTCAGGATCAAAGCTCCGGCGAGCAGTTCGGCAAATCCGAGGAATTGCCAGAAATAATTGGTCTGCTTCATCCCGAAGATGTAATTTTTAATCATCAGGATGTCGGTGGTTGGCGCGACTTCTTCTCCGGCTTTTACTTGTTCGATGATGGAATCCGGCTGTGGGATTGGTTTTTGGAATTTCTGGATTCCGCCGTAAGCCAGCATTCCGCCAAGGAAAATCTTTAAAAGTATGTTGAGTATTTTGAATTTTAATCCGGAGGTAAAGTTTGCACTCATAAGTTTATTTAGAATGGTTATTAATAATTTTCGACAAATATATTTTATTATTTTTAATTATTCTAAATAAAAATACATATTTTTGCAACAGAAATTTATAACCAATTAAGTATGAAAAGACTACTATTTTCGGCTTTCGTTTTGCTTACAACGCTCAACAGCAACGCCCAGAACAACAAAAAAAAGGAAGACATCAAGGCCATCAAATCGATGTGTGGCTGTTATGAAGTGAAGTTCAACTTCGCAGAAACCTTCCAGTACAGCAAAGACGAAAAATACGTGCCATCCAAAACCAAATACGATTACGGCCTCGAATGGGTCGAGCTTGTGGAAGACCAGCCCAACAAAATTGTGATGCAGCATCTATTGATCGTGAGCGACTCTATGATCATCAAGCACTGGCGACAGGATTGGGAATTTGAAAACACCAAATTGTACAGTTTCTATAAAGACACGAGCTGGAAATTCAAGACGCTTTCGCCAGCTTCCGTCAAAGGGCAATGGACACAGCGCGTTTATCAGGTTGACGATAGTCCAAGATATGAAGGCTCTTCCACATGGGTTCATGTTGACGGAAGGCATTATTGGGAAAACACCACCGATGCGCCGTTGCCGAGAAGGGAATATACAATTCGCAAGGATTACAACGTGCTGAACCGCACCAACGTCCATGAAATCACCAAAGACGGCTGGATCCACGACCAGGACAACATCAAGATTATCCGCGACGACAACGGAAACGACGTAATCCTCGCCAAAGAAAAAGGACATGACGTCTATACAAAAGTGGCCGATTCCAAATGCGCTTCAGCACAGAAATATTGGGCTGAGAACAAAAATGTCTGGAAGAATGTACGCGACAAATGGAGCACCATTTTTGCCCGTAATAAAGACCTGAATCTTGAGGCAACTGTAAAAAACCAGCCGCTATACAACTATCTGTTCGAATTGAAACCGACTGCAACCAAAGCAGAAAGCGATAAGATCATCGACAGTTTTGTAAAGAACTAAACGATATTCAAAATCAAAAAAACCCGGATTCCAATTGATTGGAATCCGGGTTTTTTTATCCTCAGAGTCTAAAGCCGCAGGCGTCTCTAACTGCGTGGCAAAAAAATCTCCGCCATCATGCAACGCGCACTTCCGCCGCCACAGGCTTCAATCGTGTCAAGGCTCGAGCTTAAGATTTCAGCGTGCTTTTCCAATTTCGAAATCTGTTCTGCCGTCAAACTTTGGTGTGCCGCCGCGCTCATTACAAGATAGCGCTTGTCGTTGGCCCCGCGCACTTCGAGCATATTTCCGGCAAAATTATTGACCTGGTCTTCGGTGATGAAAATGATTTCCTTTTTATCTTCCTTCAGGTTGTCAAGCACGTGCTTGCGTTCTTTCTTATCATCGATGCAATCGGCACAGATCACCGCAAAAGTTTCCCCAAGACACATCATCACATTGGTATGGTAAATCAGTTTGCGCTCGCCGCCAACGGTTTGGAAAGCTTCAAAAATCACCGGCGCCATGTCGAAATCCTCGCAGAATTCAATAAACAGTTCCTCATCCGCTCTCGGCGACAACGCACAATAGGCCTTGCCGTTCGCGCGGTCGAGCAATAAGCTTCCGGTGCCTTCAAGGAAATAACCGTCGGCTTCCGCTTCGGTATAATCGACGATATTCTCGACCTGAAAGCCTTTGTCTTCGAGGATATCGAGGATTTCCTCGCGGCGTTCTTTCCTCCTGTTCTCGGCAAACATCGGATACAAAGCCACGTCAGCATTCTCATGGAAAGAAATCCAGTTGTTCGGGAAAATCGAATCGGGCGTATCGGGATTTTCAGTATCGTCTACAACAGTGACATCAACGCCGACGCTGCGCAATTTTTCAACAAAAGCGTCGAATTCCTGCTGTGCTTTTGCGTTTACCGTTGCCGGCAACAGGCCGTCTAAGACCTTTTGGTAGTAATTGTTGACTGCGGTTTGCTCGTTCATCCGGAAAGCGACGGGACGAATCATCAATATGGAGTTGGTGGTTTGTTTCATTTTAAATTTCAATATTCGTTGTTCATCATTCGTTGTTCATCATTCGTTGTTCAACATTTTTTTTACAATTCGAAGTTTGAATGATGATTAACGAACTACGAATTTTGAACGGGGTTCCGCGTTAGGGATAGAGGCAGGCACCATGTGCAGCCGAAAGCCCGACCCGCAGGGAAACGCCCAAAAATTAATCCCGGATCAAGGGCAAAGTCGAGCATCTCAAAAGCCCTTCCTGCTTGGCAATTTCGGCATATGGAATTTCCTCAACGGTGAATCCGTTTTCGCGCAGCCAATGGTTGAGCCTGGTGAAATTCCTTTCGGAAACCACGACATCGGGCGCAATGGAAAATATGTTCGAGTTCATGTTGTACATTTCGTCGCGCGTAATGTGAAACAGGTTTTCTTTCCCGAACAATTTCACGAGAAACATATAATCGGCCTCTTCGCGGAAACCGCTTTTGTAGATGATCCCTTTGTTGGTCCCGACCGGCTGGAAACAGCAGTCGAGATGCAGCGCATTGTCGCGCGCTTCAATCTTTGATTTCACGAGGTCGAATTCCTTCACAATCTTATTTGGGAACAAATCCCTGATATACTGCACGCCCTGTATGTTCGTGCGCGCCGTGATATAATCCTTGTAATCGCTGCCTTTGTAGGTTCCGATGAAAATATAATCGTTCCAAAGCATCACGTCGCCGCCTTCAATGTGCACTTCTTCTGGCGGGCGCACCACTTTTTTCGGATCGATCTGGTCGATGATGTATTGGATAGCGTCGAGTTCGCGCTCGCGATCGGGCAAAATATTCGCCTTCACGAAAGTGTCGTCGATGACAAATCCGATGTCGCGCGTAAAGATCTGGTTGTAGTTTTCAATCATTTGCGGGCGGAATACTTTCACATCGTATTTTTCAAACACTTTGTTGAAGGCTTCCATTTCGGCGACCATATCTTTTTCCACAGGGTAAGTCCCGGCGAGGATGTGTTCGAGCGATTTTGGGTCGTAGGCTTCGTCGGCGGTCGGCGTGGGTCCGTTGTTTACGGCAGATCCGAGGACCACCGTGCGCAATCGCGACGTTTCGTTTTTTACATTAAGTTGCATAGCAATCGTTTTACTTTGTCTGTTCGCACAAAAACTGCGGTCGTAGGCAAATATAAAAAAAGCATCCCCGATTTTCCGGTTTTAATTTAGTTATCTGTCAACAGCCTGCTTCTTGTGGACATTATAGTAAAACAGCAGAAATCTTTTGGCCTTGATAGCCGTGTGCAGTTTAAATCCGGCCTTTTCAATACCGCGGATGGAACTGATATTGTCGCTATTGACGATGATAAATACCTCCGGATATTTTTGCCCGACGAGTAATTCCGTTGCGATATAGCTGATTACAAAAGGATAAATCGACCTTCCCTTATATTGAGAAACTGTCAGGCAGTCGCCAATTGCGGGGCCTTTTTCCCCGATAAGCTTAAGGACGTTGAGGCAGTTGAACAGGAAACTCTGGTGAACCAGGATGCCTTTGTCGTTGATAAAATATCTTCTCTTCCCATAAGACAAGGCTTCTGTTTTGATTTCAAAACTGATATCGGGTGGTGCAATCAGATCGCCTTCCTTCATGCTATAAATGAGGATGTCGATATTGACCTCTTTCAGATATTTCCAGATTTTTCTAATCATCTTTTGAGCAGCGCTAATATTTTTGAAAGTACTTTTTTATGCGGTTTCAGTTTCTTTTCGAAAAACCGGTAAAGCCTGAAATAGCCGGGCTTTAATATCCAATGGTATTTTGAGTTGGTGAACATGATCTGCGCATCAGCATAACTGTTCTTCAAATTGACAACTCCGGCTGAGCCACCCAAAGATATGTTATAACCCCTTAAATTTTCGTTAAATGATAATTTTATTGCTTCCCAATGCAGAAAATGTCCAACCAGTAAGTCGGGTTTTTCCTTCGTTGTGCCGCCAAGGATATAGGTATTATAATTTCCTGCCCCGACAAGAAGTGCCGCACCTTTTAAGGTTCCGTCTTTATAAGCCGCCATGAATTTTGCCTTTTTATCGGCAATCATCCCCGTAAGCGTTGGCTTAAACGAAAGCCAGTCGCGCAATGCGTAATTGTTATTGCGGGCATTTTCAAGACAGAGTTCATAACCGGCTTTGATATCGGATTCATTCCCGAGAAACCGCACTTCAAGGTCTTTCCGCTGTGAACTCCGGATGTAACGGCGTACCGAAGCCCGGAAACTTTCGAGCAACGTTTCTTCATCGGGAGCACTTTTAAAATCAACCCAATTGAGCCCATTCGACGAATAAACATAGGTAAACCGATGGCCTTCTTTCACATCTTTTAATACCGGAAGTTCGGGTAATTTATTATAAACATGTGCATTCGATGTTTCTGAAAACGGCAGCGTGATGTGGCAATAGCAGCAATTATAATGTTTTGCCCTTTCGGGAACTTTTGAAATCAATTCGTCCAAATGGTTTTCATAGCCTTCGGAAACGATCGGCCCGTATGGCACGGTGAAAAATTTAAACCACAGCGCTTTGGCGATCACAGCTCCGAATCCTCCGACAATCCTGTCGTTTTCAAAACAAATCGCAACCTCATAATCAAAACCATACGACCGGAAAGACTGCAGCCAGCCCGAAAGCATCAAATGGCTGCCCTTATCTTCTTTCAGAATATAAGCATCCCATTTTTCGAGTTGCTGTGGGTCTTTTGTGTAGATTATTTCCATTAATTCACCGTTCTGTAAGGAAGTCCGGATGCATTTGCAACCGTGATATTTCCGTTTGCATCGCTATCGAGGACTGCTTTCTCAAAATTAGCCAAAAAAACGACAAGTTCATTCAGCGTCGGGTTCCATATTTCGTTGTTTTTAATTTTTATGGCCAGATTGCCGAAATTTGCAGCTACAGCTTCATCGATCACATCGGCTGTCCGGAACATTTTTCCTTTGTGGTAATTCATCGGCACCGAAAAATAAGTGTGTGAAATAAAAACCCCTTTTTCACGGATGAGTTTTTCGATATTCTGCGGATGCAGGGCACTTTTAAAATCAACCATTTCAAGCGTCTGGAAAACATAAAATTCCGACTCGGCGATGGTATGCCTGAAAATCAGCGGCGTGTATCTGGCCAATTTGTAAGGCTTTGTCTTGTTGGCATTCCATCCCAAAAATACTTTGAGTATTGGAAGCGTCATCCCGAAAAAACTGCCCAATAAAGTAAAGAAGCTGCCCATTTTTCTTTGGAAGACCAATTTCTTAAAGCTGCTCGCCGTGTTTTTATATTTCGAAATGATCTTTTCATCCGCATAAAAATGGAACATGATATTTTTGATCATCATGCCCAATCGTTCCGCAAACGGTACATTTTTGTTGCCTTTCGAGAAACGGTCCAATGTAAAATCATCGGGATTCAATTGGTTGATGACGCCTGAGGCTGCAGTACCGCTGTCGATATAATTCCAGAGTGTGGTGATGCTTTTAGATTTGAGGCTGGCTTCGAAAGCAGCATCCGGAATACCGTTATTTTGGAAAAGCGAAAAATTATACGGCTGGAAGCCATGGTCGATCCAGGTTGGAATATCGGGAAAAGGCGGAATGATATTATTAAAATCCCCAAAACTTTCATCCATTGGCTTTATCGATTGCGAAAGCGAATGATAGGTAAGTTCGTGTCCGTCGTTTTTCCATTGGGTCAGTTCCGATGCGTCATTTTGAAAAGACGCGTTGTCTTTCCTTTTGGAAAAATGGTTGAGAAAAAATCCTTTGGTCGTACTGATTCCATTGGTTTTGAAGAATTCCCTTTGCAATTTGAGGTTTTCGGGCGTATCGAAATCGCAATGGTCGGTAAAACATGCGATGGCAGAAAATGGATTGACAGACCGGCTGAATTCTACTGCTGCCGTATTCGAAAATAAAATAGCGGGCGGTATTGGAAAGTCGAATTTTCGATTGGATTGCAGCGTTTTCTTTTCGTTCTGTGGTCCGGAATAGGCCGTTAAAGGTGCCGAATTTTCGGGATTGAAACGCCATAGCAATATTTTTGGGTTCTTCTTATGGAATTCCCAGATACCGCTTTGGAGGTTTGGCTGCACGTATTGGCCGTTTGCTAACCTGAGGATTTTTGGGGAAAAATCGGCGGCGATAAAATCGGCATTGGCTTTAACCCAAGTATAGTCGTGGTTCCTGAATTCGGAAATCGCCTCTTTAAAAATGATGATGATGTCGAAAGATTTGGCACTTTCAGAAGAAAAACCAGTACAGTCAAAAACCACTTTACCATTATGAGCCTGCTTGTGAGGAATCGTAAAATTTCCGGAAGAAGTTTGTATTGAAACCGATTCGAGCATACTTTTGAAGGGTTGCTTTTGTTTGCGTTTTGTTGCAGACGAATATACGGGAATAATCAGGAGATTTTAAATATGGTTTGAAAAATATGCGGAAACCCGTGCCATTGTATAAAATAAAAAGCCTCCCGGGTTTGGGAGGCTTTTGCATTATTAAGGATTAAAGGTTAATTTTTCACGAACTTGCTGTTAAGGATTTCCCCATCCTGGGTTTCCACAACAATCAGGTAAATGGCTTTGGCATAGCTACTGATATCGATTTCCTGCAGATTGGCATCGACATTCTGGCTGGCCATGACCTTTCCGTCCATCGACAAAATCCTGATGGTTTTGAGATTCGCGCCATCATAGGAAACGGTGATGGTTTTTGAGGAAGGATTCGGGTAGATTTTGATTTTATTGTAGTTTTTTCCTTCAGAAAGCTTGCTACTATCTCCTCTATTTCCTGAATGCCTATAATTGAAGTCATTGTAGGGAGCAATGGTATCACATGACTTAATATAGGCAACAAATTGAGAGCCATATTGCGCTTCAAAACCAGTATCTGTCGAAGAATTGGCATTTGGCAACAATTCCACAAAATTCCCGGCATGATAGATTGCCTGGGTAGGAATTAATAGTGGATTACTTTCTATGGTATTAGTCAGGAAAATAGTTTCTGAGCGCTGTTCCCATACAGGATCGTATCCCGGAGGAATATCATCATTATCAAAAAGTGTTGCCTCACATTGATGTTTCCACACCCATTGGGGGAAACCTTTTTTTGAATTATTTTGAAAAGAAACAGAATCAACATCTATCGGATCAGTTGACACAATATTCGGGTTGTCTAAAACATAATAATTCGTAGTTTCATTCAATGCTGAAATATAAATTTTATGGTCTACAGCCAATTCTAAGCCCCAACACTGATCACAATCTTCAGTTGTCACATCAGATGGGTTCGAAATATTTAATCTATGGATGAGTGAATCTGATACATAATACAACCAGTTTGAATCTGATGAGAATTCAAGTCCATATGAATAATTCATATAGTTGTAATTAGTTAAACCCGTAGCTGTTCCTGTAGAATTATTAAAGCTTCCCAGTTCAATCCCCCCATTGCCATGTGAAATCGCAATATTTGTTGCATCTCTCGAAATTTTAATCGTCAATGCCCCGCCAGTGGCTGCAGTTGTTCCATTGGTTAATGATAATGGTGTATTTACCGTTGGGGTGTGAGCTGTCCCGCCAACGCCATCCGGGGTAACTTCATACGATAACAGATTTCCTTCGACAGCGCCAAGACCATTAAGATGTTGCACATGGGTAATTACCCAATAATTTTCCGAATTTGCTTCTACGATTGAAGTGATTCCTTCAGAAACATTATGATAACCAGCATCAATCGTTATTGATGAATTGAGTTTTAAAGGAATATTCATCGTCCCTATAAAAGATGCGGTGCCATTTGAAATTTCAATTTCAGAATAATACAATCCTCTTTCGGGGGTAGCCTCTGGCCCACCTCCTGTCCCATAAGTAATTCCATTTATGGTAACTACATAATAATTGGTACTTGATCCATCACCGGGCGCTTTGGGAACGGGAACAAAAATCACATTTTGAGCGCTTGATGGATTTCCAAGCAAATTAGCGGTCAGGAGTTGAAAAGCGCTTCCATTTCCCGGATTGTACCAAAGGCGTTCACCATCAGAAAAAAGCAACAGGTTACCCAATCTGTCAGAAACACTGGCACACCCTTCATAACCAACAAAACCAACCACAGCAGCGGTTGATACAGTTTCCGTTGGATAAAATCTTAAAGAGTTGTTTTCACCAAAGATCCAATTGTTGTTTTGCAGTTCCTGTCCGAAACTAATGGCAGTAAAAAGTAGGCACAGCCAACTAAATAAATATAAGTTTTTCATCATTTAAAATTTAAGTTACCTATATTATTTTTTCTCCATTAAGATTTTTACCTGCGCTTTTAATGCTTCAATCTCCTGGTTTTGCTTTTCGAGTGTTTTATTTTGCTCGATGGCATAAAGAGTAAGTTCTTCGATTTTCTCCATTTGTTTGGCCTGCATCTCGCCAAGATCAAGACCTTTTTTTACAATTTCTCCAGAAGAAGAAAGACCTGGCAAATGCTTGTTTTCTTTTACAAAAGTTTCTACATCTTTTAAAGGCATCAGTTTATAGTCGGCCGCAAAAACATAATCGGCCCAATAACTGCTGTTCCTGAGTGCCACTTTTACCTTTTCTGTTAGGATGCCGCCTTCAACTAACAATCTATATTGACTGTCTGGCAATGTGATGTTTGGAAAATTCAGAGAAGTTCCGCTAAAGGCCATCGTATTTCCAATATAAATCCTTCCAGTTCCAGAAGTTCCCGCTTCCGAACTGTTGCTCCGGGTTTTAAAGAAAAGGTTATTTCCATCCATAGTAACCGTTCTTGTATTGGGAGTATCGGACGCAATCGCGGTTGTATTGATATTTCCGTCTTTGTTATAAATATTGAATGCATCAACCTTATATCCGTGATCGAAGGGAGTTACCCCAACACCTAATCCAGCAGTTAAACTATTTTGGTTGGTAAAAATCACATCACCAGCCCCGTTCACACTTAAACATTTTGTATTATTAGGGGTTGTCCCTGCTCCTGCCAAACCAGACAATCTTAAACCTGATAGCGAAGTACCGGCAGTAATTTCTACTTTATTTCCTGGTGTATTTGTCCCGAAACCGGCATTACCGGCATCGTTAATATAAAGCCTTACGGTCCCGCTTCCATCTCCCAATATTATCGTATTGGATAAGGATGCCGAGCCATGAATACCATTGCCTATAATTACATTATTACTTCCTGTTGTTATAGAGTTTCCTGCTCCAAATCCTAAAAAAATATTTTGGGCTCCGGAAGTAAGACCATATCCGGACTGCCAGCCTATAGACGTGTTCAAATTCGAATTACAGTATGCTAATGCATCAACCCCGATAGCCGTATTATCAACCCCCCCTGAATTATTATACATTGCGCCCCTGCCAATCGCTGTATTATAACTTCCAGTTGTGTTCGCAAATAAACTGCCGTCTCCAATCGCGGAATTATCTATGCCTGTAGTATTCACTTTCATCGACTCATAGCCGACGGAGGTGTTTCTAATTCCGGTTGTTGTAATTTGGGATGAATTACCAATGGCGGTATTTGCCATAGTGGTGGATCCTGCCGAAGACAAAGCAGAATTGCCAAACGCACAATTCCCAAATCCTGATATTGGAATCGTATTGGCATTGTAAGAGGTATTAGGCTGACAATAGCCGATATTTATTCCTGCGATACAAAAAAAAATCAAAAAAAAAATTTGCTGTTCTCATAAGATGAAGTGTTAAATTGTTTCTGTTGAAATTAACAAATATTTTCTTCCATAATGATTGCTAATGACACTAATTATCAACAAAATAAAAAGCCCCGAAATTATGGGCTTCTTTCATTTTATCTTTTATCCATTTCCTCGAATTCACGCAATGGATAACCCGTAAAATCTGTCTCGGTCTTCCGGTCGGTTCTTCATTGGCATGCATTTCTTTCCATTGTGCAATCCAGTCCGGCAGGTGGCAGATAGTGATCAGAGCGATGAAATCGGCTATTGTATAAAAATAAAAGCCTCCCGGGTTTGGGAGGCTTTTGTATTATTAAGGATTAAAGGTTAATTTTTCACGAACTTGCTGTTAAGGATTTCCCCATCCTGGGTTTCCACAACAATCAGGTAAATGGCTTTGGCATAGCTACTGATATCG